>Ga0325410_1000107_pt1 | contig 80037 bp, 23 predicted proteins | sample PopdelMetagenome_16_FD_206182 | JGI IMG/M metagenome (GOLD analysis project Ga0325410, IMG submission 206182) | Populus deltoides microbial communities from Bellville, Georgia, United States - Xylem-PdIQD-R3 | ecosystem: Host-associated > Plants > Phyllosphere > Stem > Wood/Secondary xylem... | reverse complement strand
TATTGTCTGTAATTAACTCGGTAGGTTGTTGGGAAATTGACCCGTTAATACAATCACGATACTTGCACCCTACCAGTGGTTGTTGGAAAGTTTTTTATAAAAAATATATTTTTTTATATTTTAAATATATTATTTTTAAAAATAAATATAAAAATAAAAAATATTATTTCATGTATTTTCAAACTAAAAATATTTTAAAAAATAATACCTGCTATTATAATATCAATGGGGTCTTGAGAGCTACCGTTCCTTATACATATGTACTAAAATAATAGCAAATGGTATCTTGCCAACTCAGCCTACTATAACCATTGATCGGCGGCAATTAACGAAGTTTTGAAATATTAGCGTGACTGCAAACAAATACATAAATATAAATTAAAATAGATATTCAGTATCGTTGGAGGAGCGAGGAGATTTCAGTACCGCCATCCAAATGGCGTACCATCAATGGAATATGCTTGTATAGTTGGATTAACCCTAGTTATAAGACATGGTATAATTTGATATTTTTTAATAAAATTTAAATTAATTGAAGTCAATTCACGCCGAAATTGCTCGTCACAGTCATATCATTATCACTCTGAACATGTCTTTAAAAAAATGAAAAAAACTTGTAACAGTAACGTATCAGCTTATTTTATTTTTATTTTTATTTTTTGTTTTCTTTTTTTATTAAAACCATGACGGTCGCAAGTAAATCATCCCCCAACCAGACCAGTATTAAATCGAAGAATGGTAGCTTATCTTAAAAAACATTAAAAGATTTAAGGTGGAAATCATGTTCAAAATCAACCACCTCATTTCTTTATTTCCTTTCTCATCTAGTCATTTTACTTTATTTAATAATTATAGTTATGTTGTGTAAAATTAACACTCAATAAACTATAAAATGATATTAATTTGAACAAACCTCCAAATAATATATCAGCTATTACTGACCATCTAGAAGAGCCTAACACTTCATCGTTCAAAAACACGGCTTAAGAAGGAAGAAAGGAAAATACTGCTTCAATATAAACCGTCATCTAAACTCTGTTAAATTTATATAAATACTAATTAAATCTGAAATTAAAATATAGCTCTGTATCTCTGCCATCTCATTCAGGAGACGGCACTCATGGCGTAAATATTGTCGAATCACTAACAAATCTTGCTGCCAAAGAAATATAAAAAATTAAAAGCTAGCCTCTTGCCGTTAGGTTCTCTGTGAGTGAACTTGAAGGTTGCACAGTTAGCTGTGCGGTCCTTCTCACGCGTAGATGTTCCCAACAGCAATATTGAGAGCCGGCCCCTGCCTGCTCGATTTTAGTTTATCTATTCTTGTCGTCTGTGATGGTGTTTGAAGTTGTGTTATTAATTATTTTTTTAAAGTTATTTTTGTTTGAAAATATATTAAAATAATATTTTTATTTTTATTTTTTTAAATTTAGTTTTAACAAAAACCAATTCTAAATATTTTAAAAAATAATTTGAAACAAAAAATCAATTCTTTTTGAAAAAAACAACGTGAAAATGCAAAGACAAACAAATTGTACAAAGGATTATACTGTCCTTTGGTTTTTTAATTTAAGCAAACGCAAGAGAAGATGAATAGAGTGTGTTTGACAGAATGGCTGTGGTTATTTTTTAAATAGTTTTTCGTATTAAAATGTATGTCAATGGTTTTTTTTATTTTTTTAAAATTATTTTTGATATCAACACATCAAAATAATTTGAAAATATTAAAAATATATTAATTTAAAGTTAATAAAAAATAAATTTTTTAAAAATTTTATTAAAAATACTTTTGAAAAACAGAAAAAAGCAGGCCGTAATTAGATTTAATCGAGGAGCATTGGTTCAGCCAAGTAACTAACAATGTTTTTGTTTTATAATAATCCAGAGTGTTCCCAGCTGGCTGAGGCATCTCCTGCGTTCACTAATTACCCATGACAAGGCCGTAGTGTTTGTTTTCATTGCTGGATTTGCTTTCCAGACCATTTCTTTAAAGATCTCAAGTGGATTACTGGCTATACGTGTTATTGCTTATTCATTTAAAAAATAAATAAATTAAAAAAATATCTTGAACTCATTTTTTCAGACCGTTAATGCATGAAAATCAACCTTTGATACGTGATCGAGAGGAAAGAGCATACAAATCATGAAAATCCACGTTTTCAATAATAATAATAATAATAATAATTATACGCTCACAGTTTTACACAAATCCACGTTTTCAAAATTCAAAATTTGCTTTTACATGCTTACTTTTGCCATTAGAAAATAATGACTGTCATCACAAGGCTTGACAGCTGCGTGCCAATAGCATCACCTCGAGGAGAACAGAAGAAAAGAAAAACACTAAACGGTAAACGCGAAAGGGAAAGGGAGAGAAATGGGAATATAAAATGAAGAAGAAAGCTTATTATATAAACAACAAGAAAAGAAACATCGATCACACTGCGCGGCTGTCTGTCACTGGCCTTCTGTATTTCACGGTCAATAGCCGGGCCCCGCTTCCCCGCTTAAACTTCACTCTAACTTTTTTTTTTTTTTTTTATATAAAGTCCACGCCCCTTAGGGGTTGTTTGGGATCCCAATCCATGAATACCTGGACCGTTTCATATCCGAGTATAGAAGATAAGAGAGGAAAAGGAAGCTTAGGGTTCGGTTCAATCTCCGTACTCGAGAACAGGTTCATTTAAATAAAGCCTCCATATTGGATATTAATAAGTAAATAGTAGTTGGAGTATTTTCTCACATCTTTCCGTAGTTGACTAGTCAGCCTGATAAATTACATTACATAACGGCATAAACCTATTTATTTAACACACAGTGAAATCTATAATCTTCCTTTCCTTTCCCTCCGTTTAAGCATGGTTAGTTGTAGTTCAAAGCGACAAAGATCTAACAATAAAACACAACCGCCTTCATATCTCTCCCTCGGCATTCTCTCTTCTTCTGCAGATTCAAGATTATAAAGGAAAAAAAACAGGTTTGTTTTTATTTGTCTTCTTCTAAGCTTACTACTCTGTTCAGTTACTCGAAGCGGTCACTACTGTACCGTTGCTCTGTTTATTACTCATTTCTTTACATTATCGATTAATTAGTTCAAAACTCGCTTTAATTTTGACTTGCTGCACTCTCCTTGGATCTGTCTTATTCTCTCTTTCCTTTTTATTTCATCTGTATAAAGTCTACCTGGTTTCTGAGGCAATCGAGCAGCCGAGAAGGTACTCTGTTCTTTGTTTGGAGTTTGAAAAGACTCTTTGAGGAAAGCCGCCTGCTGTCTTGATGTGTACTAATCGGTGTTTCTGTTTTGAGATTCGTGATTTTATTCTCTAGTTTTTTCCCCGGGAAACAAGCGGGGAGATTGTACCAGTGCGTGAGATTTCTAGACTATACAAGCATCTTGGATTTATTTTTCCTGGCTTTCTATTTTTGATTTTTTGCCGTGTCAATGGTGTCTTCTTGACTTGTTTTGGTCAAGCCTTTCAATGGCATTTTCGGTAATTCTAAAAGGAAACGCGCTTTGATATTTATGAGCCAAGTTTGTATAGTTAGTAAAGAAACATAATTAACAGACCATCTTGAAGCGATTTGGCAAATTCAAATTTGGTTAAAATCTATGAGAGTATTAGTTTTATAATCAAGCATTAAATCTAAAGGGGTCCTTACGTCATTAGGTTCCATGGTTAGTATTTATTGTTAACTGTTGTAATTTTAATTACCCGGTTGCATCTGTTCGCCGCTACCAGGTCTAGAAGTTAAAGAATTTTCATCACACAATTCTAATTGGAGGACGCTTTTTCTTGTTTATTTTTTTGGTCATCAAGGGATATACTATAATAGAGCCACTAAAAAATACCTGCTCCCTCCTATTGGACCAATAGCAGTGGGCTAGGGAAGACATTGACTTTGTTGACTTATTCCTTATTCTCGTGTTTTTGTACAATAAATATGATGGGTTTCATGAAAAATGTTGTGGCAGTCACTTTTTTTGGGAAATTTATCAAAGTTAAAGGAGATGGTGAGTTTTGGATATTTTGAAGTCGAAAGAAAACTGCGGTTCTTGTTTTGATTGTTGATCTTGGAAATGATTCGAGTTGTGTAGTACTGATTTACTTGTGATCAGTTTGATACTGCTTTCTGAAACTTTCCGAGGAAACTCAGCTCAAAAAAGCAAGCCCTGCATCCAGTTTTATTGTTAAACAGCATTTTCCTGTGAGGTGAAGTTTCCTTTACGTGTTCCATTAAAACCGGTTTCTGTGTGTGCCTTACCTCAAAACTAGAATTGATTTTCGTAAGTACCATATGGACTGCATGTTTTCCTAAATTTTGGTTATCTTTTAAAATTTTGCATGACACGGTCATTTATGGAAACTGTAGCTTTACTTAATCTTTTGGCATATGCATATTCATTTAAGCATTTTCTGAGAAAACTTTTCTACTTGCTAACAGATTAATGAATTTGGATTCCTGCAGCTTGACAGTCTTGTACGAAACATTTAATGAAGTTGTGTGGTGAAGTTGGCATCGATTCCTGAGCGATCCAGCTGTTGTTTGTCAGGACTGAAGTATACGTTTGCAATGCTTTGTTGCCATCTCTACCAGATAGCTGACTCAGAATAAGAGGAACTAGAACTTCTTTGAAAATGAAATGATCCTTCTACAATTGTATCTCAGATTCTGTTTTTTTTCTCACTGAAAATCAGCTGTCAACTGTTTGTTCTGGATATATCAATCGTTTCCTCTTTCTTAGCACCTCAGCTTCTGGAGTTCCATTGCAAAATTTAGTTTTAAGAGATTCATTCACATGAAGATCGTCAATTGTGGGATATATGTTCCTTTAAGCTCAACCACAAGAGAAATAGGCCTCAAGAATTTTGGCGCCTCAGTCTGAATAGCAGAATGAAGAAGTGGTACGGTGGTGTTCTGGTTGCATCCTTGTTCATGTTACTGATCCTTAGATATGGTCTCCTGAAAAATCCAATCGGAGGAAATATTCTGTTGAATCCCTCCTCCAATGCAAGCAAGCCTCTTGAATGGGTGCATCCTGCTTTTCCACCTGCAGTTCAAAATCCAGAGACTTCTTCTCAAGTTTTTTCTACAGATACTATAGGCTCCAGTCTGTTTGCTCCGAGAAATATTTCCTATGAAGAGCAAAAGTCTCTGCAGACATGGAATCTACTGAAACACTTGATTGATCATGCTCAGGTTTTCGCAAATGGAGTAGAAGCTATTAAGGAAGCTGGAAATGCGTGGAGCAGCCTGATGGCTTCAGCAGAAGAGGAAAGACTTAGTTATACAAATGAAAGTTCAAGTAGGAAAGTGAAAGAGAAACAATGTCCTCACTTTCTTAACAAAATGAATGCCACAGAGCTTGATAATAGTGGTTATAAATTGTGGCTTCCTTGTGGCTTGACTCAGGGTTCATCCATCACAATTATCAGCATTCCAGATGGTCTTCTCGGTAATTTTCGGATCGACTTAACCGGGGAAGCACTTCCTGGCGAGCCTGATCCACCCATCATTTTACATTACAATGTTAGGCTTCATGGTGATAAGATTACAGAGGATCCTGTAATTGTCCAAAACACCTGGAACGCGGCTCATGACTGGGGTGAAGAGGAGCGTTGTCCTTCTCCATCTCCCGAAAAGAATAAGAAAGGTAGAAACCTCAACTACTTTTTTGTTATATCCAATGCAACACAAGTAAGTTTATGCTTGCAGTTTTATTTTGTGTTTGTTCAAGTTTAATAGCTCATCAATAGCAGTTAAGGTCAGCTTCTGTATCCTGATCTGCCAGTTCTTTATTGCCTTCTGTTTTTTCTCCTCTGGTCCATTTGTAAAATTGTTTTTATATATTGCATCATCCTATTAATAGCAATTAAATTCCGCCCTGAGATTCCTGTAATTTTCCACTTTTAATGTGGAAAGCTAAAGTGGTAACTACTTTGTGCTCACTTATGGATGAAATGAAGTGGATGTTTACACATTGATCACTTAATCAAATTGTATCTAGATGAAACTTTCCAAGTGATTGAACTAGAAGTTTGTGATGTGGTATCTGGCTGCTGTCGTCTATACCTTTTGTCCAGTCTACGTCTGTTAAAGTTAGTGACATGGTTATTAAGTCTTCTATGTGGTCATAACTCTATTAGATTTATATGCCAGTGGACGAGTTGGATCAATGTAATAAGATGGTGGGCAGAAACGATACTCGGGTGACTAGCATGCATTCTGATCATTCAAGAAGGTCATCACTTCAGGAAGGAACTAAAGCAAGAAGATATTTTCCATTTAAGCAAGGTCAGCTATCTGTCGCAACGCTTAGAGTGGGAATGGAAGGAATCCAGATGACTGTTGATGGAAAGCACATAACATCCTTTGCATATCGTGAAGTAATTTCCTTGCTTTGACTTTTGTGTTACTTTTGGAATTTAGTTTAGCATGCCAGTTTCTTCAGATTCATTCACACGCTGCTTTGTTGTCTGCTCAGACTTTGGAGCCATGGCTAGTTAGTGAAGTTAGGATTTCTGGGGACCTAAATCTAATTTCAGTTGTGGCTAGTGGTCTACCTACATCAGAGGATTCAGAGCATGCAGTTGATCTAGAAGTACTCAAATCAGCTCCTCTCTCTCCAAAAAAAACACTGGATCTCTTTATTGGTGTCTTTTCTACGGCAAACAATTTTAAGCGGAGGATGGCTGTTCGAAGAACATGGATGCAGTATGCTGCAGTGCGATCAGGGGCAGTTGCAGTGCGTTTTTTTGTTGGTCTGGTGAGATTTATATAAAATCCTTCATTTCATGCATCAACTTTTATGGGAGTATTTCATATTGATCAAAAAATTGGAGAAAAGAAAAAAGATTCCTGATTAAGGATTGTGCAACCTCGTTGAAAGCAGAATTTGTTGACCCTGCCATGAAAGGAGCATTGCTTTTATAGCAGGACCTGAGTTTTTATGTGAGCCATTTTGGGATGGTGGTCTCAGTGGTGATACATCAATTTGTATTACAGCCTTTTAATAACTGGTTTTGTGCATGTCATGTTCTGGTGGAACAAACCAAAAGTTTAAGGTGTGAGGTTATAATTATGTAAATCTGTTTGCTGGGCCACTTACAAATTTGAGGTGTGTGCTGCAGCATAAAAATCAAATAGTGAATGAGGAACTCTGGAATGAAGCACGGACATATGGAGACATACAGCTGATGCCTTTTGTTGACTACTACAACCTCATCACCTTTAAAACTTTAGCTATCTGCATATTTGGGGTACATATCTGTCTCTTCTCTAGATATACATGGATGACTGGACCTTTGCCACATTTAACTCATCTGTTTAACAGACAGAGGTTGCGTCAGCTAAGTATGTCATGAAGACAGATGACGATGCGTTTGTTCGTGTGGATGAAGTGTTAGCTTCTTTAAAGAGGATCAAAGTGAGGCATGGGTTGCTCTATGGATTAATCAATTCAGACTCTCGGCCTCATAGGAGCACTGAAAGCAAGTGGTATATTAGCCCTGAGGTAATTCTCCACTCACAAATGATCACTAGTTTCTTTCAAATGTTTTTTTGTCCTTTACCTTTGCCGATTTGGAATAATTTGAGAGATCATGCTTATTCTATGTTATAAAAAAAAATAGTCAACTTCTCCTAATGTAGCACAGTTCTCATGTTAGTTCCACATTTGGATGGTCAACCAAAACTTGTGATTTGCTATGAACGCAATTGTTTGCAGATTCACCCAAACAAACATCACAAATGAATACCCATCATATACAAAAGATAAGATCTGGTGAATACTCTTATCGCTAGGACTCCAAGCGGGACCCTAGAATTTTAGGTTGGTTTAACTCAGATGCAGGTTTGGTTACCTGGTATAGATGTATGTGAAGTCGACCTCCTTAACGAAGCTTTATGATCTAACTGTAAAGCAAGTGCTTTTGATCTTCTTCTATTTCCTTATCCTCGTTTTTTTTTGTTTATGTTATAAAAGGAATGGTCTGAAGAGACCTATCCCCCCTGGGCACATGGTCCTGGTTACGTTGTGTCCCGTGACATTGCCAAGGCAGTTTACAAGAGATACAAAGAAGGCCGTTTAAAGGTATAAGAACGAATTGCAGTCTGGTACTTTGTTAGAAAATGAAAAACAACTCTATTGATCCAAACCAGCCACAGTCAATTCTATACATCTCAAAATGAAAACTGTTTATGGTTGATGTGACAGATGTTTAAGCTAGAGGATGTAGCAATGGGTATCTGGATTGCTGAAATGAAAAAGGAGGGTTTAGAAGTCAAATATGAGATGGAAGGGAGGGTCCATAATGAAGGGTGTAGGGATGGCTATGTTGTTGCCCACTACCAAGCTCCTAGGGAAATGCTTTGCCTGTGGCAGAAACTTCAAGAAGGGAATGTTGCTAGATGCTGCGGTGATCGATAAGCTTGATCGGTCACGTTTTGTTATTAGGGCTCCAGAAAACCACATGCATTAATACAATAATCTGCTTAACCAATTTCTAATTGAAAATTTTGCTTACCAGATTGAGCAAATAGAGTCTCTGCTTAGAACTAGAGGAGGGCATTTGGCTCAAGGCCTTCCACAAAAGTAGTTGCCTTTGTATAATTATTATTATTATTATATATTGTACTTTAGATTGTTACATCAAGTCACGTGCGATGCACGTAGGAGAGATTGGTGCCTTGTATAGAAGATTTCTGTCTTGTAACCAGTTTATAGAAATTCTTTTTGTCGCAATATAGTCATTTTGCCCTTAGCAATTCTTGTGTATGTGTTATAAAATTTTTACTGCCTTTCACTTGTTTTGTTTTTGTTTGTTTTAGGTTGAATACTGCCTTTGACTCTTTGAACAATGCTTAAAGAGTACCTAGCTTATGTGATCATGTTGATATTAATATTTATATTAAAATTGATATGATTTAGAAATAGTGTTTAAAACTAGAAATAAAAACCCGATCAATTTTATTATATGATTATCAATTGATGCATTAACAAAAACTAAAAAAATTGAATGGCCATCATTCTTTATATGAATAGGGAATCACCTGTCATTATTATTATTTGATTTTTAAATTTTTATTTGAAAAATTGCCTTCCAAATTTTTATTTTTATTTTTTTATTGATTTTGAACTAGTTATTATAATTTATTATCTTTTTTTATGATATTATTGCAGTCTTAAATAAAATCTCATTATAATTTATTGTCTTAGTTTTTATGAGATTATTACAGTCTTAAATAAATATCTTGTTATAATTTATTTTATCTTGTTTTTTTATAAGATTATAGTAGTTTTAAATAAATATTTCAGTATTTGATTAATTGTTAATTTTTACAAATATCTATTATTATTATTATTATTATAATATCATTAAATAAAAAATAGTTTTAAAAAATGTTTTCAAGTGCAATGAAGTTCATGATTTATGCTACGAGTTTTATAAGTTAAGCCATAAAGTTCAAGTTGATGATATTGTTTTTGGACTTATTAAGTGGATTGAGTCTAATCGAGGTAACTTTCAAACGGTACAATTTAAAACCAAATTAGACAAAAAGTTAAATAAAAAGTTTTTAAAATTAATATGGTATATTGAGTTTAATAATAATACCTAAAAAGTTCCTTAAAAACTTGAATTTTTTTTTAGATCAATCACAATTTTGATCTAACTCGAGCTAATAGCATGCGCAAGAACACCAGTATAATCTAATTTAAGTGGATGCTGGACGGATTAGTGGGTAAGAAAATTATTTTCTATTGAACCCATGACTGCCAGTTTGTGAATCCAATATAAAATTCTAAACGCATTTAGAAAAAAAATAAATATCTTATGATCATTAAAAAAAATAATAATTCCTCTGCAGTGGGAATTAGCAAATACAGTAATTTCAAACTCAACAATTGAATAAAAAGTTTTAACAAAAGCTGATCTATCGATACTGAAATGGCAGAACTGAAAACCTTAAAGAAAAAGTCACCCCGAAATCAATAATACTGACAAAAAGACACTCATAATCAATTAGACATGCATCCAATGCCATGTCGACTAGTAGGGAACACTAAGAACAGGCCACTGCAAATTACACCAACCATGAGAGGAAAACTCTCCATCACTTCACCCATCTCCTTAACATGCCCAGGAAACAAGCATCCGGTCACTCTATGATCTGACAACGCAATTGCCATGAATACCATCACCGACATCACTGCATGAACAAGATCGGTAAACCCAACTCTGTACCTCTCATCTTTAGGCACGTCAACTGTAAGACCAGGATTAAAAACAGCCAACCCTTTTGTAGTCACAAAACCATAGTAAATTTTGTCATCTGGGCCCTTGAAACTGTCGGTGAAATGAAAGAAAAAGCAGGAAAGAGAGCAAAGACCAAGAAGGGCATGGATCATTAGGGCAGTAACAGGTGTGCACACTCCATTCTTGGATATTGATGGAAGAAGCATTTCAAATGTCAAAAGGGTGCCCGTTGGAAGGAAGTTAACAAGCATGGATGTCTTGGAGATTGTTTTTTGCATTCCTTTAGCCACGGCTCTCCGTTTGCTGCCTGGTTCTTTAGGGGCTTTGGTGAGGGTGCATAATGGCTTTGATGGTTTGGTTTCATCATCTTGATGGGATCCAGTGGAGATTTTGTTTAATTTAGGTTCATTTTGCGGGGATGCAGTGTAGATTCTGATTCCAATTTCTTCTCCAGGAGTTTGCTCCATTTTCGCTGGTTGACAACAATGTTATCTGGAGCAAGAGAGGAGAATAAAGAGAGAAATCTTGCTGAGAGATCGACAAAAAATGAATGGGTTTGGGCTTTTATAGGAGTTTGACAGTAACTGTATAAAAATTTCAATTTCTTACAGTCAAACGGTTAGCAACGGCCTCTCCTGTCCGAATGGCTGCCATTCACTTTCACACCGTTCCCAGAAATTAATACACTTGACGTAAAAAAATAAAGAAAAACCCAAACTTAAATACGTCAGAGACCAGATTGAATTGGAGTGAAGGAAGAGAGAGCTCTTTTAATCAGTTGGCTTATCATTTGGATTCTGAGAAACAGCTACAATTCAAAGGAAAAGAGAGAGCTCTTTTAGATCAAGATTGCATCCTTTAGAATGAAAAATATAATTATGTCAATTTGAATAAAAAAACTTGACAGAAGAATATAATGGAAGATCTTATTGGAGATTAATTTGATCAAATGATTTTTATGATGAATAAAAGAAGAAAACCCACCATGATTTTCTGATATAGTGTTCCGGTTTCTACAGATGCAAAGTTATTATGTTCACATGACAAAACGAAACAACTAGAAGCATATATACATCTATATATGATCTTGGTAAGAATCCACGACGAGAAATTGCCATCTCAAAAGCTTGCATAATTCTCTCCCCGCGAGCAAAACCATTGCGATCATGAGATGATTATTTCATTGATCTGAAGATCCATACAGGCCTTAATTAGTGAGCTCTTCGCCAAGACATTCAGCTGCAATTCCTGCAAAAACAATGATCAGAAGCAAGCGAAAGAATGATTGATACTTGATACTTTAGCCTTTGCCTCACTACTACTGTATCGAATCAATTATATTAATTAGTACCTGTAATTTATCAAAATGAATTGATTACTCTCTTTAGTTTGAAAAATAATTTAATAATCGCTTGTCCAGAGCTGATTTTGGATTAAAGGGTATTATTAAATAATATACATAATAGAGGGACTAATTACAATAAAAAAATCTCCTCCGCTTGTTTAAAATTCTTCATTGACTAAGGACTCCATACTTTTTTAGGTGGTGAGAAGATGAACATCACGTGTTTACATGTCTTGCTCCAGATCTTTCTACAAGCTTCTTTTTTTCCTGTGGGCACACCACACCGTTGTTTTCCCTTTTCCCTTATAAGCTCCATCACTTGAGCCTTGCCAGCATCTCACACTATTCACAAAAAAATCTAAATCTCCTCTCTCTCTCTCTCTCCCTCCAAATCTAACTACCAGTAGCAGTTCGTCATGGCCTCTGAGACTGAATTTCCTGCCGAGTTTTCTTCTATGTTTGAGAGGCTTTTAAGGCGTAGGGACCTCTCTTTGTTCTTACCTTTTATTTTAGGGTTCACCTCCACCAACACCACAGAGCAACGTGACCCAGATCAAGAAGCACCACAAACAACAGGCCCAAATGAAAGAATCATCCTTATAAACCCTTTCACTCAAGGCATGGTGGTGATTGAAGGAGCCGCAAGTCTTGAATCTTTACTTAGAGACATAGGTAACAAGAAGGGCCAACCACCAGCCTCCAAAGCATCCATAGAGGCCATGCCAAAAGTGGAGATAGGGGAAGATAATAAAGATGGTGAGTGTGCTATCTGTTTAGAGGAGTGGGAGCTTGGTGGCGTAGTAAAGGAGATGCCTTGTAAGCATAGGTTCCACGGTGGTTGTGTAGAGAAGTGGTTAAAGATTCATGGGAATTGCCCTGTTTGCAGGTACAAGATGCCTGTTGACGAGGAGGAATTGGGGAAGAAAAGAGATGAGGGAGATGGAGGGAGAGAGAGGAGAGTTGAAAGAGAGATTTGGGTTAGTTTTGCTTTTAATGGTAGCAGGAGAAATGGGGATTCAAATGAAAACCCTTCAAATGATTCTTCTACGGAGGATCAAGAGAGATTTTTGTAAGATCCCCCCCCCCCCCTATAAATAGCATGAACATATAAGTAATTATATTTTATGTTTTCAATTAAATAATATTAATAATAAAAATTTGTTTCAATTGTTGCAGCTGTGTTTGAGCATTTAACTTTTCAAAACGTGTCGTGATTAAATAATTGGATAGCTAAATCATTCTAGTTCATGCTGTGGAAGGAATCTGCTTTGAATAGTAAAGAAGGCAGGAGTAGTTATGAATGGCTATTTGAATTGAATCCAAAGAAATTAAGGAGCTTAGATTGAGAAATTAGAAGTTAAGCTAAGTCGTGCTCTGGACTTCAATGGACAGTGCCATCATTTCAAAGATTGATTGTAACAACTGTAATTCCAGATAGTTATTCAGCGTTATTAGGTGCTGATACATAATGCTAATTTGAGAATTTTCAATGGTGTCTTGTTGGCTATAGAGTACAGAGGCCTTTTCCCTTCACCTGAGAATCTTGATCCCATGACAGCTGCCTAACATTTAAAGGGTAGCCATTGGATATGTGCCTGGCGATTCCAAGAAAGTTGAACCATCATGAAAGTGATGAAAGTATTGTTTTAAAACCCGGATCGGCCTGACGGGTCAATCCAGGACCCGGCTGATCCGAGCGTGGAACCGGTCCGGGTTAAGACAAAAACCCGCTCAGAAATTGGTCTAGGAAAATCTGGTCGACCCGGCGGGTTGATCCAGGACCTGGTTCACCCGGGTGAGACCCGATCATTTTTTTTTCACTGTCATTAAACAGGTTTTACTTAATGTGCTACCCACAAAACCTGAAACCCACCCCCCCGGGTCTTGCAGGAAGATTCCAGGCAAGGCAAAGCAACTGTTAAGTTAAGACAACACTTTTTTTTCTCCAATCTTTATTGCTGCTCTCAACAAACAAATGGTTATTTGGGGTGGTTTAGGGTTTTGCAGAGAATATAATGGTGGTGCAAAGAGAGAAGAACATAAGATAAACAAAAAATTAAGAAAACAAGAGTAGAGAGAGGCAATAATTAGGAGATGGACCAATGTTTCCTTACTGCTTCCTTCATTCTATGGTTTTGAGTTCCCTTTGCCATTCTTCTTCGAAGTTGGCTAATTTTCCAACCAAGTAGTGAGAATATGAAAAGTCAGCATATAGATGATGCCGTTATCAGGTCTTCAAATTGAGTTAGAAGACGAAGACGATCTTGGGGCCAGTGATCTGGCTGACCATATTTAGTAGCGTTCGCTGATCTTTTGGTTAGAAAGAAAATAATGGAAGCAGGTGCTCCGAGTGAGAATATGAAAGGTCATCATGTAGATGATTTTTTGGTTTGAACCGGGTCAACCTATCTGACCCGTGACCCGATCACTTGACCTGGTCGATGATCGGGTCGGGTTTCAAAACTATGGATGAATGTCCTCGCGTTCATCATGCCTGACTTTTCCAGGTTGTCAGGATTGCGGTTCAAACTGTTTTCCAACTTCAGTCTTCACCACATTCATCAGTCTTTTTCCTCAGTTTGATAATTGTATTCCAGTAAGGCCTGTTTGTTTGCTGGAAAGTAGTTTTTTTTGGAAAGTGAATTCCGGGGAAAGTGAATTCTTGAAAAGTGAATTTCAAGAAAGTATTTTTTGATATTTGGTAGTGTAATGAAAAATAAGTTGAAAAACACTTTCCAGTGTTTGGTTATGTCATGGAAAATGAGTTGAAAAATAACTTATTAATGTTTTATTTTTCTCAAGTTTATTAAAATAATGAGGAACAAATCTTACAAATTAAAAAGTTGAATGAGAATGAAATTGAAAAAAAATATAATTTCATAAATTATCTCAAATAAAATAAATAATAATCAAAATAATAGAGATCAAATCTAAAAAATTAAAAAAATGAAAGATGAAGAAAATAAAATAATAATAATTAACATTTCATAAATTATTTCAAATAAAATAAGTAACAATTAAAAGAATGAGGATCAAATTTGATAAATAAAAAATTTCAATAAAAAAATAATAAGGAAAAAGCAAATAGCAATTATAAAAATAAGAACCAAAGTTAATATAAAAATTAAATTTTAAGAGATGAAATTAAAAAATAAATATTCAAAACAAATTATATATAGCAATCAAAAGTTTGAGGATCAAATTTGATATAATCAGCAAATAATGACATTTCTAAATTTTTCACAACTTCCAGAAAGTGTTTCCGTCCAAATTTTCCAGGAAAACACTTTCCTGAAAACCAAGCCAAATTTTCCTTTGACTGAAAAGTGTTTTCCGTTGACCAACTTTTCTAATGGCAAACAAACACAGGAAAGTTTGGAAAGTAATTTCTCGGAAACCACTTTCCGGAAAACAAACACAGCCAAAAAGAAAAACATTTTTCTGGAAACAAAACCAAGTTTTTCTTTAACTGAAAAGTGTTTTTCGTTGACCGGAAAGTATTTTCCGTTAACTAACTTTTCTAATGGTAAAAAACACAGAAAAATTTAGAAAATAATTTTTCAAAAATTACTTTTCAAAAAACAAGCATGACCTAAGTTCGCCTAGGGTCTGCGGATTTCAATTCTAGCCTCCCTTTCGATTCTGAAAAATGCAAGCTTGAGCAACGTTGGCGTGATCATTGCATTGAAGTTTAGTGGTAGGATTAATCCCTGAACAATGAATAGTGAATTTGAAGTCTTTCTACACCCACAACTTAGGGTATCTAGTAACTGATATTGTAGTTTGGCGTCTACCAAAAATGAAAATGGCAGGCTTGTCTTTCATCTCTTGTAGAGGGTGGCCATTGGGATTTTAGATCCATCTACGACTCTCAATCCCTTTATCCCATATACTCTATGGTCAATGTCAACAACTGATCCAACAGTGCAACCACAATGGTAATGATAGAAAGTCCTTAAAAAATTCCTTTTCCAGAACTTTCTCAGTTTCTCAGTCTGCGAGGAGACATCAAACTATCGTGCCATTTAGTCCCCAGGAACCCAGCAATGGATTTGGACCTTGCTAGTTTCTCAACCAGCTGAGCCATCTTGCTACATTCCTACAAGTCTTTGTCCTTCTCTAGATAGTTGAATTTTTCCTAGGGTCAGTGCTGTTCAACTCCAGCTTTCCCTTTTGATTCTGGAAATGCAAAGCTTGTTGGTAGGATTGCTACTTCAGAAGGTGCGATGCTAAGAAGTTATGGGGATGTAAAGTTGTCTGGTTCGAGATTTCTTAATTTCCAAGAAGTTGAAGGGGAAGGCCAACATGATAACCCAATTCAGCAACCCCTCTTCTTTGCCAAGAAGGTATGGATCTGCGTCATGTTTTTGGATGCATATAAACCGATATTTTTTTAGTTTAATTAGAAGGTAAATTATGATTATAATTAATGGGGGATTTCTGATCTGGTGTGGTCAAGAACACGGGTTAAAGGTGGAAATAGCCTAAGGACAGGGTAATTGAGGGTATTCATTCAATTTTTTTGAGATCCAAGCTGAGTAGATATATCATGTTAGTCTAATTTATTTATTTATTTATTTTTCCCTGTTCTTAAACTTCAGTGGTGGGGGCTTCTCTGAACTTCCATATCTGCTCATGTTTGCAGTTCATAACTGTCTACCACCCTTTTGCACTAGTTCTATCACCTACTTAAGTTTTCAAGTTCATTTAGTCGACAACTTTTCTGCCTCGCCATGATGGTATAATGTGTCTTCCAATTTAATGTCGTTTATAGTTATAATATTCTTCTACTCATTATGTTGGTGTTTAGGGATTTAAAGATGAATAAATGACTTTGAATTAAGAAATAAATATTCTGTGTCTTATAACATTTTCTTTCAAATCACGTTTTACACTGTTTTCTTTCTAGTCAGATCAAAATCACAGTAATGATTTGTTCAAGTACAGATGTTGATAAGAAACTCTTATCATGGCATATAAACGAGACAATGATTCGTTAGGTCTTAATTACCGAAGGGGCCAGACTTTTTTTTTACATAAAAATTAATGTTCAGCCGTTGCAAGCGTTTTGCAGCCGTGAAATTTCCATCTCTCGTCGAGGATGGCTGAGAAGAGAATTAAAAACAGTAGCAATGGTCAAAAGAAAAGAAGAAAGATCACTGCTTTGATTTTCATATCTCTTTTATTTCTCTCATATGCTTTTCTGTTTTGTGAGATTGCAGAAAAAGATGTGGACAACTTAAAAATCCGACATCAATTTTCAACACAAACAAATTCGTTAGTTATCGAACAATCTACATGAATATTGTACCAGAAAATAAGCAGCACCAAGTTTAAATTTAAAGGGCTCTAATAGCGTTCTCACCTTTTGCCAAAGGAGGTGTAGAATTATTAATTAAAGTATCCAGACAACAAAGGCATTTCAATAGGAAAATCCATTTTGTGAGTGGCGTGCCCTGCAAAGCAACGGACAGGCTCAAATTTAAAATTTGATGATTTTGCAGCTATAGTGATTGCTTGCTCTGATATTTTTCATATGCGCTTTTCTGAAATGGAAGACTTCGCAGGGAACAAGCAATTTAAGCATTCTGTCACTTCTCTCTCTGTCAATTTGAGATTTCGCAGCTAATTGGTTGATTGATACTGGTGCAGAATGTTGTGCTTAACTCTTAAGTCACGAAGATGGTGAAAAGGGATTTAATAGGTAAACTATCCTTTGGTTGGCCAGTAAGTTTAACTCAAGAAAAAAAATTTATTTCTAGAGTAAAATTGGGAACTCTATGACCATTGTGGAGAGCAGAATAAGATGAGTCATGCAGTGTAAGTAAGGACACTAACCATAAACGGTGAATTATTTCCTTCGACTGAACTTCCCAGAAACGACACATATAGCTGAAGTTGGGAGTTCTTTAATTACGGGTGTTGTTGGTTACCAAATGCAGAAGCATCCTCCCTTTCCGTGAGAATCTTGATCCCTTGGTACCTCCCTAGCATTAAAAGCGTGGCCATGGGGTTTGTTCCTGGCGATTCGGAGAGAGTTGAGCCATCTATTACTCTCAATCCCTTCACTCCAATTACTTTGTAATCATTATCGATAACTGATCCTATAGAACAACCACCGTGAAAGTGATAATAAGTCCTCACGTTCTTCCTGCAGAAGTTTCTTAGCTCATTGGCATTGGATGTCACATTAATTAGGGGTTTGGCCCCCAGGAACCGAGCAATGGACCTGGACCTTGCTACTTTCTTAACCAGTTGAACCATCTGGACACATTCTCTCAAGTCTTTTTCCTCTGCCAGATAGTTGAACAGCACCACAGGGTTCTGCCTAGGGTCTGTGTTGTTCAATTCGAGCTTCCCTTTGGATTCTGGAAATGCCAACTTAATTGAAATTCGCATTAGTGTCGTTGCATTGAAGCTTACTGGTAGCACAAATCCCTCAACAACGAATTTGAAGTCTTTTGCTATGCCAACAACTTGAGGCGATTCTGGTAGCCGATATTCAGGTTTGGCCCTTAGGATCAAGGTGATTCCAGGATTGTCTTGCATATCTTGCCCAACCCCTTTCAAGTCCAGCAAAAGTGGGATGCTGAAGTTCCCAAGATGTCCTTTTGGTCCGATGCCGCTTAGCAATAGAATTTGGGGACTGCCTATCGCTCCTGCCGACAAAATAACATCACCCCGTGGACTCGAATTCTCTGGTTGGGTAAGGTAAGATTCGTAAGTTTGATTTATGCTGCCGTTGCTCTTAATGAACCTGATACCACGAACTATGCTCTTTTTTCCTTTATCTGTGCCATAGAAATAGAACAAACAGGCATCAAGAGATTGATTATCCATGCAACATTAATTGGAACTCAATGAAATTTCACTCTCATGTATAAAGATTGTTGGGAGTTGGAACAGTATCTGTATTTTCATTTTGCTTACCATCACTTCGGAAGACGATATTCTTCACAGTAGCATTCAGAAGAACTACGATATTACTTGAGTTCCCTCTTTCTAGAAGATCAGCTGAGATGTGCCTCTTTCTGTTTGCATCAAACAAAGTTCCACCGAATTTTGTTCCTGCAATATGATCCCAGCTGAAACCATTATAAGGTAGAATTCCTGCTTCAAGAAGGCCAGACTTAACAGCAGAATTCCACTTGGTTAACAGAGGTTTAAACACAACTTTAGACTCCGCCCACTCATAGGCCTCCTTCACCAGCTTTTCATCCCACCCAACTCTTTTAATAAAGTCAGCACTGGCTCTGCTATAGAAACCAGCATTTATGGTTGATGTTCCACCAAGGATTCGTCCTCTTAGGTTTGGAACTCCATCTCTGGAGATAAATCTTTGAGCCACAGATGAAAATTCGTCAGTTTGGAGAAATGGGAAGCCAAAGTACTTCTTATCCAACAACATAGGATTTTCATACGGTGAGCCTCCTCGTTCTATCAGAAGCACAGAAAATTTTTCTGAAAGAGTTGCAGCTAGGGGGCAACCGGCGGTGCCTCCCCCCACGATTATATAATCAAAGGACTTTCCTAATACCTCTTTGACGTTTGAAGTCATGTAAGGGAGCCCGTTTCCTATAACGAGGGAAGCACATCATTCAAGCTATTAGAATCAGTGTTTTGGTTTCTAATTGAAAAGATGCCATTGTAGCCAAAAATCATACCTTGAGGCAAAGAAGAAGACGGAGACAAGTTGACCAGTAGAAAAATAAAAGCTGCTACAAGCCCATGGCCATGAATAATTGATAGAAGCTCCATCTCTGGTATTTTGATTTCCCACTCCACAGGGACTTCTTAAGCTGAGAAAATGTTTTCAACTATCCAATATAGGCTGTTTAAATGACCGAGTTTGGCATCATTGTTACTTTGGTCGTGGTGAATGCAGCAGGCATGATTTAGCCCTTGATTGTGCTGACCAACTTCTTTTTTTCTCTGCATCTTGGGTGATCATAGATGTATACATATCGTAATGGTGTGCGGGACTGTTTTATTTTATTGTGGCCGTGGTCACAGGGAAGACTTTATGTTTGAGCGATGTTTTTATTTTCTTGCTCATTCATTATTTAATTTGTAATTTCTTTTAATATTCTCTGATTCGTTCCTATTTTCAACACAAATTTGTTAGTTGTTGAACATTTCCCGTGAACTCGCCTGAAGCCTCTTCGGCATCCGAAGTCACGAATGACACAACGGAGGCATTTTTTCCGAGTAAACAAATATTTAGGTTATTAATAGATACGAAAATACAGGGGTTAATTAATTATTTTTTAAACTAGAGAGACGAAAATATAGGTTAATATAGACTCCAAGTTTTGGCTTCTATTTCACCAAAATAATCCATATGGTTTTGCTTAATATCTAAGAAGTGGAGGTGGTTGACAGTTAAGATATATTATCCGTTGGGCTTTAAGGTCTTCCGGTAGTGGTGGGTCTTACCTGTACTTTCGAGTTTAGATGCCTTCTCGATCAATTTTGTAGATGTTGCTGGTGATTCGAGCCGCCTCCACCCATTGATGGCTACATCTTGAAATTGCGAGACAAGTCGGTCGCACGGGGTGGGTAGGGCTCCATTTCAGGTTTAGTGGAATCTTGTGGTTAAGAGTTACAGACTTACACGCAGACAATATAACGAATGTTTAAAAACGAAATGATATTTTATTTTTTATTTTTCTCGAAAAATTAGGGTAAAAAAGATGAAAACAGGAAATTTTTTTTAGATGCCTGAAAAACTAAATTTATTCCGGGTTTGAGAAACACATTTTTAAATATTTTTCACTATTTTTCTTTGCAAGTTATCCACTATTTTTTAAATGAAGAAAATACATGAATAATATATTTACTTATACACAAGTACTTTTTTTAGCAATGCAAGAAAGTAGTTTCATATTCATTAGTGTTATAAATTTAATTTTTATTATAAATATAATATAAAGATTTTTTCAGTTAACAATATAATTTTTTTCAGGATAATTCTTCATTTAAATGAAATAAAATTAATATTCTATAATTAGACTATCACAAGTATAAAACATCAAGATGACTATCATAAATTATGGTTTTGGTTTTTATAAAGAATATTTGTAATCTTGATTTTTTTTGAAAAAATTCTCATTCTCATATCTCAATAAATAAACATTTTTTTCAGTTTTTCATTGAGAAATGAAAAGGAAAAAAAACGAAAATGAAAAAAAAAACCTAGTTTTTCTTGTTAATGAACAAACTCATAATTTTTATATTAAATGAAGTATTATTTTTTTTATCCAAAAATGCACCCAAGGCACCTTTCACCATCTTTAAACAAATGAGAGACACAGGTTTGATGTTTTGTCTGTGCTTGATTGTTGCTAGGAAGCCATGGTGGGTGAAGGTGATTTGCACAACTATATATATATATATATTATTGATTTGTGGTTTTATTTGATTTTAACAAAAAAAATAGAAAAATGGTTTTAAAATTCTCAAAAATAAATATCTAATTTTTAAAAAACCACAGCATTCAATTTATTCCGTGCAAATGGATTGTAAACCCACAATCATGGCAACGGATTCAAGCATGAATAAACAATCCATGGATTGTATCGTCGCAGCATGCTAAGGACCTAAGTCTTATTCCGTGCAAATGGGCTGCAGTCCCGTTCTCCGGCTCGGCCGCATCTTGTTAAGCCCTACCCCCTGCTAGCGGACCTATGCAATGTAACTTAACCCCAAAGGGCCGGAATGGTGTTTTAAAAAGGAAAATTATTGCATTTAATGGATGATTTTAACGCAATTGTGCATGAGCAATTATATACACACCAAGTTACTTACGAACATGCAGTTCCAAAATGTTGAAGAATCTAAGAAATTGTAGTGTGAGTCATGAATACGGTGTGCTGGCTACCCAACCTTGGATATTAACATGATTGCGAGTTTGGATGTGGTCAAATGGAAAATCTACTTAACAGGGTGCTGGATTCAAATTTTTACATAGAATCGATTCCAGAAACTGTATTTCTCAGAAAAAGAGAAGGAAAGAATAACAATTTTCTATGCTTATATTTATAGTTGAAGTTGAGAGTTTCCTACAGTTGTGGTGGGCTAAGACTTAACAGAAGTGTTCTGCCTTTCCCTGACAATCTTGATCCCTTGATACCTTCCTAGCATTAAGACGGTGGCCATTGGATTTGTGCCTGGTGATTCCAAGAATGTTGAGCCATCTATTACTCTCAACCCCTTTATCCCATGTACTTTATAATCATCGTCCACGACTGAGCCAACAGTGGAACCACCATGATAGTGATAATAAGTCCTGACATTTTTCTTGCAGAAATTTCTCAGCTCATCCTGACTAGACATCAAATTATTTTGTGGTTCCTTACCTAGGAACAGAACAACAGATCGTGACCCTGCTATTTTATTGAGTAATTGAACCATCTTGGTACATTCCTCTAGATCCTTCTCCTTTTCTAGATAGTGGAATTCCACTGCTGGATTTTGCCTAGGGTCTGTGCTGTTCAATTCCAGCGTCCCTTTAGATTCTGGAAATGCAAGCTTGATTGCAATTGGCATCCTTGTTGCATTGAAGCTTATTGGTACTATGCCCCCCTCAACAATGAATTTCATGTCTTTTGTTATGCCCGCAACTTGAGGTGCATCTGGAAATCGGTGTGTTGGTTTGGTGTCCGCCAAAAGGGCAATGCCAGGGTTGTCTTTCATCTCTTTCCCAACCCCTTTTAAGTCCAACACAAGCGGGATACCGAAGTTCCTTAGATGTTTTTCGGGTCCAATGCCACTTAACAATAGGATTTGAGGACTGCCTAGTGCTCCTGCCGACAAAATAACATCACCCCATGAACTTGAATTCTCTGGTTGATTCAGGTAAGCTTCATACGTTTGGCTTGTGCTGCCATCACTCTTGATGAACCTGACACCACGGACCATGCTCTCGTTTCCCTTACCTGCACCAATTTAAGGGAACTTAAGCTTCAATATATTGACTATCCGAGCAAGTTTGGCATAGGATCATTGAAAATCTGTTTTTCGTAACCTACTGTTGTTAACTCTTTTAAACACTATCTACAGATATGTTTGCTTACCATTGACATGGAAGATGATGTTCTTGACAGTTGCATTCAGAAGAACAACGATGTTTTCTGGATTCCCTGTCTCAAGAAGATCTGCTGAGGTGTGCCTTATTCCATATTCATCAAACAAAGTACCACCAATCTTTGTTCCCTCTATATGTTCCATGCTGAATCCATTATAAGGCAAAATTCCTGCTTCAAGAAGACCTAATTCTACAACAGATTGCCATATGGTCAGCTCAGGCTTAAAAACAATGTTGGACTCTACCCATTCATAAGCTTCCTTCACTAGCTCTTCATCCCACCCAACTGTTTTAACAAAATCATCACTAGCTCTGCTATAGAACCCACCATTTATAGCTGATGATCCTCCCAGAACTCGTCCTCTGTGGCTCTCAACTCCATCTTTCGATACGAAGCTTTGTGCCACCGATGAAAATTCATCAGGCTGGATCAACGGGAAACCATAGTACATCTTGTCTGATACCAAGGGATTTCCATAAGGCGAGCCTCCCCGTTCTATCACGAGCACAGAGAATCTCTCGGAAAGAGTTGCCGCGAGGGGGCAACCAGCTGTTCCTCCCCCCACGACAATGTAATCAAAGGACTTACCTGAGACCTCTTCGACATCTGATGTCAAGTAGGGAAGGTTTTTTCCTACAATGAACAAAGGAAATCGAAGATATTAGAATGAATTTTTAGGCTTCTAAATGGAAGCTGTCATAACTTAGAGAATCTGTTCGTTAGGTAGCTTACCTTGTGTCGATGGGAAAGAATGGGACAATTTAACAAGTACTAGAAATAGAAAAGCTGTGAAAAGAACGTATCTGTAAATAATGAGCGTTAGCTCCATCCTCGTTCTTCCAGTTTCCATTCCCCAAGGCTTGCTTAAGAAGGAGGAGAAATGTTAGCAGCATATAGTGACTTGTGTGGTTCGTTTAATGATTGAGTTTTCAGGCGTAGCAAATTAATTGGTTGAAGTTCCTTGAACGTTAATATAGTTAAGCTTACGCATGGCTTGGCTAATGATTCATCGATGTTTAATGATTTTGCAGCAATAATGGTTTCTTCCTCTTGGCTGTTCTTACTTTTCTATTGTTTTACACATGCCTTTTTATGGTCCAGAAGCCGTTGAGCAATGATATATTCCCTTCTAGCTTTCTAGCCAATTTTAGTTAGTGGAAGTCCTAAGTAATCCTGGAGCGATTCTAAAGTAGCGTGGTTCAGTCAAAACTGACTGAAAAGTTTTGGATTTGGGCCAAATCTTTTGATGGATTTTTACTAAAATTGGAGTTATAAGTCATAGATGTTGAATTCAGCCCCGTGATATCCATTAAGTGAACTGCCAAGTTTCTGTGTAAGAATTTAGCTGAAGTTGGTAATTGGATTCACTCCCACACTATCATTTTGAGTTCAAATTTAAAGAGGATCACAAACCTCCAAATGTAGAAGGTTTTCCTAGAAACAAATCAAGAAAGAACTTAATCTTAGAACTCCAAATATAGCTAGGGATGCCCTAATTGTTAAAACCTAAAAATACATAGAGAGATGTCTTGGAAAAACTTCCAAGAGATGAACTTACACGCACAATATATATAACACCATCTTTTGATATGGATATACTTTCAGAAATTTCTTGGGGTCCATACATATACCAATATACATAGTTTATAAACAAGGATTAACTCTATCAGGTAACTTTCCTGGATAGACTATATCAGTAGAACCCTTCAAGTATCCTCAAACTCCAAAGGTACCCAGTTGAGTTGTTCAGTTCCCTAACAGTTTAAGTCTATTGATTCCGAACCTGATTCAATGTCGTGTTGATATTAGCTATTCAAATCAAACATCCCCAGACTCAACTGATCACCATTTTTCAATCTACTAGCCAGTGGCTGCTCCACAGAAACACCATCAGAAATGATACTACCACTTCTCTTCTTCCCTTGATTACTTGAACAAGTATTCAATGGGTTGTCTTGCGGGTGAATATCCATTAAAGGAAGCTCAACAGAGGCTGTAGTGGACTTGTCGGTGTCATGAATCTCATTCTTTTGTTGCATATCTTCCTTTCTCCCAGAACTCTCAGATGATGTCAAGGAGCTTTCCATTGAACAAACTGCACTCCTCATTTGTGTCCTCTCCATGTCTCTTAAGCTTGAACCTCCTGTTTCTGTCAAATCAGATATTGAAGAACTTGGACATCCACTATTAGCCATTGAGACTAATCGAGAGAGCTCAGCTTTTGCAAGTTCTACACCCATAGAATAAGAATTATATCCAGCCAGTGTTTCCTGTGCTTTCTTCAATACTGACTGTAAGTATTTCCCTTGCGCTTCAATTCTCAGCTGCAAATGTCTCTGTACCTGCAATAAAAATTTAAAGTGGATACGTATGTTCTGATCAATAGACAGAGAAAGATTTAAAGAAAGAGGTTGTTTTCTTGGTCTTACCTCAATCTGTTCATGAAGTTTCCTCTTCACTTCCATTTGCATTTGGAGAGCCTGAGCAATCTGAAAGCTTCTGTTGAACATAACACTTTGGGTAAATTAAATATATATAAAAAATCTGTATTATGATATCAATACAATTTATATCATAAAGCAGATAGAGATTATGTCAACTATTACCCATTAATTGGATGTTGGTTTCCATCACTGCAGATTCCCCCGCTACTTTGAATGAATGCAGACTCTTGGAAATGACCATCACTACTTTGAATCTCCTTGGCATCGGCAACAAAGAGAACTACATAGAGACAACGCCCCATTAGAATATAAATGAGAAAACCAATTACGCAGTAGTTCATTAATCTGATTCATTATGATTTATAATCACCTTCTTGGTTGTTTTCAATGCTGATTAGGGACTGTTGACTCTTCCCTAGCCTGTATTTCTGCATCAAGAAGCAAACACAAAATCACAATCTTGTTTTTCTGCATTGGTAAAAGCAACATAGATTGATCTAATCATTCTGAAGAGAATTGCCTGTAAATGGCTCTTCAAGTGGTATAAAGTAAGTCCAGGAATCTCCATCACCCTCATCAGACTCTTCGGTGTTGCCCCTGCACATAGATAATCATAGAAAAGATTAGAAAACCTTGACCCCAGTACAAAAGATTGATAAGTAAGGTCATTGAGGTCTAGAAATACTTACTATCTGCACCTCCAAGTTGATTGACTGCTTCAACAAACCTTTGATGAAGTTCTTGAGTCCATTTTAGCCTAGGCTTTCCATCAGTGGACAAAACCAAGTTCATATTTTGATGGCGCAGACCCATTTCTGTTTTGTGGATGATAGACAAGTAGAAGACTGAAACATAAATATGAGTTATGATCCTTTTCAGCTATGCTTGAAAATGTGGCAGCTATATAATTTTGGAGTTGTTGGGCTGTCCTATGTTCTCACTCCATATCAGGAAACATAAGTGGGGTTATTTTGGAAGGGAATATATGCTATGAGCTGTGGCTCTTCCTTTCTCCCACCTCCCATTTCATACTAACTTTTCTTTTTTCAAAAAAAAAAAAAAATTCTTCTTTCTTCTTTGACTTGAAAGGGGAGAGGGAGAGAATCTCTTATGCAGCAAAAACGGAGAAAGCAACCCACTTCAATTTGAGGCTCTCAAAAGGAGAGAAAGAAGAAAATTGTATGATTTGTTTTCTTCCTGTTTTCCCACCTCCCCCCTCCATCTCTCTCACTCTCTCTGATTGATTCCCTGCTGAGTTAGGCAGCCCCCACCATAAAATAATGGGATCAACTTTCCTAACACTCTGAGAAGCTTTGAAGAAAAATAAATATGTCGATGGGAATTTGTAATAATGGATATTTCTTTTTGGTGACTGAATGGGAAACCCAAACGGGCCGGTCTTTCTTTCCCTCTTTCAATTTTACTCTCTTTTCCAGTTTTCCTATTTTCTTTTTCGAGCAGGCTGTAGTGTGATTGGCAGATCCTTTTTGTTCTTTGTAGGGTTGGAGGAATCAAAGAATCTAACCTTAGATTTTAGGACCCAAACTCACCTCGTTTTCCAATAAACAAGTTCCCTTGGAAAAGTGAATCAAATCACCCATATTTTTTTAAAAATTTGAAGATCAGATAAACTACACAAATGTAATCACCCCATAATACAATTTCTTCCATATGGGGGGGGGGGGGGGGGGGAGTACCGGCTTAAAGTCACCGAGGGGAATCTTAGACTCCGAGTTTTATATATACACGGCTGATGGCACAAGATGTGCCATCGTTCATCATCGAAACCAATCTTTTTTAAGTATATTCAAGCCAACCAATCTCTGTTCCACTTCCACCAGAGTTATCCAAAGGAATCTGATAAAAATCAAGAAAGCATCTGGTGACCTGAGTTTTCGTGTGCATTAATTGATCCCTTCTTCTTTTCTTTCCACATCCAACCCTGTCCTTCCTAATTAATGAATAGGAGTGTACCATTTTAATTTTTTTTTTTAAAAAAACTGAACAGTAGGAAAGAAAAGTGAAGTTGCCTCCCATGTTGTTGATGTGTTAAAAGTAAACAAGAAGCTAAACCAACAGTCCTAAGTACCAAGCAACATAACTAACAACATCTGAAACCAATCCAGCATCTCATGGTGGTTGCGATGCAAAAGCAACACAACCAACCATCCAGTGGTACTTGTTGACATGAAGCAACAAGATTGACTTTGCTCTTTAATTATCTCTCTTTCTTTCCGAGTGTATGTTAGTACCGTGGAAGTCACAGACGCATAGACAGAATGATCAATTGACAAAAAGGTCCGCATATTTATGGCAGCAGTACCCTTCTATAATATGAAAACTATCTACTGGACTGGACTGCTCAGCGTAAAAGCCTCTTATTGATAAATAAAGAAACATATTCCGAAGGGAATGTTAGCTTTAAGTCTGTAGTCCATATCCATGCTGAAACTGGGAAAAGGAAAAGGGGAAGCCAAAATGGCCAGCAACAAATCGTAAAAGTCGATTGAATCAGATCAATCTTTGGATTTCTTGGGTTGCAGTTTAGAGTTTTTATAACTGGAATCAAGATCCAATGATGATCATTGATCTCCAAAGAACTGCCATATGATTAGTGTCATCCAATCAGTTGTTCTTGCTGCATTAATCACTTTCCCTGGATTCAAAGGTGAGGAAGGTTAGATACTAAAGCAATTCTTTAATTAAGCAATTACAATAGCAACAGTAGTAATATGTATATATTTATTTAATTAAGAGAGAAAGTAGAAGACATGCCGTATGGTATAGTTGTCTTGTTCTTACTGAAGCTTTCAATCAGTTGACTCAGCCTGCCATTTTTTTATCAACAGCCATTTGGACACCTTATAGGGAGGAAAAGATTGAAAAAGTTCAGCGATTGTGTTGTTATTGCCAACACATTCCATTAGATAAAAATAAAAAATAAAAACTTTCAACAAAAAAAAAACCCGATGTGGTGGATCCATTGCAGTGGTAGGCCCATTTTAACAGCAAGTTCTTCCTAAGCAAGCATCTGCTTCTGCCCTAAGACTACATTCATTCTTTAGTAGCAAGTTTCGTAGTTCATATTCAAAGAAAAGAATAAAAATTATTGACAAAGTTTTTGCGATATGCGGCCCGAATGTTTGAAAAACAAGAAAAGAAGGAAGAGTTATTGAAGAACCTTTCTCTTTAACCAGCTGCTGTACTTGAAGGCTCCTCTTGCTTTAATTTATTCTATAACATGTAAAGGAGATTCTGGGATGATGCCGAAGGGGCCATGTGTTTTTTTTAGGTCTGTAGGAGAAGGACCGGTGTATCAAAAGTCATTTAAGCAAAGGTGCCTCCCATGGATTATTATTCTTTAAAGGGACCCATAAGAGAGGAGATCTCACAAATCCAATAGCATGGAAAGAAGATGAGAAGAATAAGGTCTCAGGAATCAGGAAAAGAGGAACAAAAGGAACTAGTCACCATCCCAACAAAGTAAAAAACTGAGATATATTGCTGTAATTCTAAGACGAACACACGCTGAAATGACACGAGCAATGCGTCATTAATCTATTAATTTGCTTATAATTTATATGCATTTGGTATGAAGAGAAGGGAATTAGCTCCAAGCAAATCCTATTTAACTTGGTCAAAACTCTCTCGAAGCGGAAGGCGAAGAAAAATGACAAACCATGCACCGAAAGAAAAACAATCAAATTACTGATACAGCCTCTTCTACGAGTGAATACACAAACAGTCACAAATATTCCTTGAAAGCATCTCTTGGAAGATTGGTGATATGGTTTTTTAAATAGTATAAATATAGTTTTTTTATATGTATTTTAATATATTTGATATGTAATTATTTTAATAATATAATATGATTCAGTTGATATGATAGGTTTAAAAACAACCTGATAATTGTCAATCAATTCAATAAAATTAAAATAAAATGACAAAAAAATAATCTAAGTCAATTCGGATGAATTCACTAAATCCATGACATGTGTCATAAGATCAAAATATTATCATAAAGGGTAAATCAAAAGAACATAGATATTTAAAAAAATCAAAGGAAAAAAAACATTTTTGAAAGATATATAGGAATAACATTTTTATAAGAGAAATTATAAAAATGTATTTTATTTAGAGCCCGTTTGGTATTGTGGTAGCAATTGTTCTTTAAAGTGTTATTCGTTTGGAAATGTATCGAAATAATTTTTTTATTTTAAAAAAATTTATTTTTAATATCAGCATATTAAAACGATTTGAAAACATCAAAAAATAATTTAAAATAAAAAAAATAAAAATAAAATTTTAATTTAAAATTTTTTTTTTGTAAAACACAAAAATAAACATATTATGAAATTTCTTTTGAAACATGTAAAATATAAAATAAAAAATTAAAATAATATATTTTTTTATATTTTTAACTTTTCACTGAAGATGCTCCGACTCATTGAAAGACTAAAATCCTAAGGAATTAGTACCTGCTAGGGCTACAAGGTCCAGGTCATTTTTGGAACTGGAGTGTTGTGGCTGGGAAGGGGCTCCTGTAGAGAAAAGATAAAAAGCAAGTAATTTACGCACATCGGCAAACAACAGACATAGACTCTTGTGTTTAGAAGTGAAAGGCAAGCAATTCCATCTTATTGTGAAGTGACACCATCTTTTGCAAGTGCATCCGTTTTAAGGAAAAGGAAAAGGAAGAAGATCGAGCCATTTTAAGTGCAGCAACAAACAACAAAGTAGCGTGCTTTCCTTTTCATCCATTCTCAAGAGCATTCACCCTTGGAACTCGTCTTCCACTAGAGCAGATGCAAGATCAGAGTCAAGACCTCAATATTCAAACTGTAAGTCACTTGGGATCATGAGCATACAGGGTCATCGAGATTGTTGCATGGCCCAGATAAACAAATGAAGTGCTAGTCGATCCTGTGTAGATTTTAAACAAGGCGCGCAGATGGCTAAACATTTCAATAAATTACTGCTCATGACTACAACCAGCCCGTCGCGTCATGTTTAACTTCTTCCCTAGGCCTACAAGAGCACAGTGTTAAACTATAAAACGAAAATTCAGGGAAAGTATAGATATAATTGCTTTCCTCGGCGAACCAGTGAACGTCGCCCTTGCCTCGTTAAGTGATATGCCCAACTTCCAGAATCCTCTTTACGAGGCACAACAACCTTTGTCCAATACCCCTCGACTTGATTGACAGAGACAAAGTGGAATCATGCAGAAATATTCCCTCAAATAATTCAGGCGAGACTAACTCATTTCTGATAAAATGCAACATCTAATGACGCAATATGTCTCAGTTTGACATGACTCGACCCAGAAAAACACAACCCCTCTTTACTGCTTGAAGAACAAATCCAGATGGGTTAATTAGAAGCAACAAGCTAGTTACTGAAAGAGAACTGACACGATAAAATGCGGAAGCCACGCTTCAAGATAACAAAGAAGAAGATGACAACATGAACTTGACAAAATTAAAGAAAATACTAAAAAACAAAGAATATAACAACACAAACTCACTCTGTTAGGTTCACAAACAAGTCAAAAGGCAAAGCACACTCTCTTTCGGGGCAATAAATATCAGAACCAAAATTTAATCACTTCGGGAGTATAGTTTTCCTTCTATGATCAATCTAGTTTCCAGTTCAATATTTATTCTATTATCTAAATATGATGCTACGTTACTGTTTGTACTTTGTGGATGCTTTGGAATAATAGCAGCCTTCATAAGATTCTAAACTCACCTAAAATGCAATAATTCTGAGAAAAGACAAGAAAAGCCTAATCATTCACAGCACACAAGGAAAAATGGATCAGAACCAGGCGAAAACACACTGGCACTGTTGAAAAAACTGAATTCACTCCATGTGTCGGTCCATCTTAATAAATAAAAAAACAAAAACAAATGGTGAATCCATAACCCTGTCAAGCTTAAGAAACTTTCAAATCGCTGGACGACTCTATTGGATTTCATTTAGTTTTTTTTTTTTTTTATGTTTGCAACCTTGCTAAGATAAAACGAATAAAAGTTAATTATAACTTGATCTTATAGTTTATCAAAACAAGTTTATTAATGTATAAAAAAGCAATTCAATAGTTTTAAAAAAAGACATTTTTTTTCCCATTGATATTTTTATCTTAACGGTTTTTCCTCTTTCTTGAAATAAAAAAAATGAAAATGGATGAAGATGATTAATGTGTTATAAATGGATTTTAAAAAAGGATTAAATATATAGTTCCTGAAATGAAACTATGAGATTAATTAATTAGTTTGGTTAAACTACAGGAATTAATATATAATTAACTCAATAAAGAAACTCGAAAATCTATTAAATCTATATAATTACCTGAATAATCACTACTGTACTCTAAACTCTCCCTCCCGGCACCTGGCTTGTGATTGTCTGTATTTTCAGTTATCAAAATAAAACATAGATAAACTTTTTGCATCTTTCCTTGGTTTAGCATATATTAAAGAGCTCGAGCCCGTGGACAGAGCATTTTAAGCAGGCGAGTTTGTGGGTTTAATTACTTGATGATGTTGAGGTAGCATTCAAGAAGATAAGCTGAGAAACTACCAGCAGAATTACTAGTGAATGGGAGGAAACTGCCTACCATTATTTTATTGTTCTAATTTGTATCTAATATTTCTTTATTTTATTTATTTTGTATCAATAAGGATATAATGTTTTATACCGTAAAAATTTTAGTATATTTCCTTCTCGTGTTTCTTTTCTTCTTCTTTTTCTGTCTACATCAAATTTAATATAGTTAAAAAAATTTAATTCTATTTGTTTTTGTGTTTCAAAAGCGTTTTTTTTAAAAAAAAATTATATTTGCTTTAAATTAATATTTTTTGGTGTTTTCAGATTATCTTGATGTATTAATGTCAAAATTAATTTTTTTAAAAAAAAAATCTTTATTTTAATAAATTTTTAAATGAAAAACACTTTAAAAAATAACCGCTGCCTTATTTTATTTTTAACTCTTGAGTTCTTCGTTGTTTGTAGTTAATTTTTTTTTATTGGTTGACTTAACAACAACACTGGTTTTTCTTTACTTGTGATTTTAAGAAAAAAAATCATTTGATTATTCTTTTATACATAATACTCCTCAACAAAGAATTACATGTATGAAATTGATATTAACATGAAGATTAAATATTTTATTTATTTTGAAATCTAAAAACCCTAAAAAACAATTTAACACATGAAATCGGTTTTAACATGACAATTAAAAGTGATTGAATGACTCCATTGATATAGAAGTTTGAGTCGGCCACTGTGGCCCAGGCCATCAAGGTAGAGAGAAAAGCGCTTCTAGTTAATGGAGTCTGTCTACCCACCTTGGGCTGGCTCTCTAAAAGCCCCCCTTTTTACCTTTCCTTTCGGTGGCAAGAAGCATCCTTTCAAGGAGTTCCATCTTCAATTCTTCATCAAAAGAACTCTAGGTGCATAATTCCATAGGTCAAAATGGAGAGGGGCAGATGAAATGGTCAATCTGTGATGATTGAAGGAGACTCGGCTCCCTTGTCCCATCTGCAACTAGTGGAGAACGTTAAATGGAGTGGTCAAAATAATTTACAAACTCCTCCTTGCCCCACCACCACCTCTTGCAGCGGGAAGTGGCAACGAAGAGAGAAATAATAAGAAACGGCACTAATTACTAACAATCCTGTCGGTCTGATACCGTTGTTGGCAAGTACTTTCCGTGTCTACGAGGGTGATTGCGTCATTATGATCTTGATCTCTGTCCCCGTAGTTTGAAAACTATGAGGACAAATCTTAATTATTCCTCCGTCTACAGAGTTTACGCATACATATACATATACATATGGGCACCATCATTGAAGAAAAAGACCCTTTACAACTACAAGAATTTAGGGATAATAAATACAGGGCAATTATAAAAACAAAAGATTATTTAAACTACATTTGAAAAGTTTATATGCTTTACTCGTAATAAAACTACATAATAAGCAAAGGAGTGTAGAACCCTCGCATTCGCTTACGCGCGGCGCTACTGGCCTGTTATGCAATCCAATATTTATGGTCAACCTTAACTTCCTCGTTTTAATTAATCAAATATACAATATGCACGCACATATTGCTCTTGACAAGAATTTGTGGTCGGTCCATGATCGATCACATCCGTCTTCCCATCCTCTATCTTGTACTGACTGCTGTATTTATTTTCACTACGTATTTGAGCACTTTATTATAACCGTGTTGTCATTTGTGGTCGGCCAAAAGTCAAAATTGCGGTGCTCTGACATTATAATTGACACATTCAAGAGCCCTGTTATTGGCCATTGCATGCACTAGCTAGCATTCATCAGCAATATATATACATCCTTCGCCGCCTCAGATGACATGCTCTGCTCTAATGGCAGTCCCACTTCCACTTCTTTTCACTTTCCACTTTGCTTTTTCATCGCACTAAGTAAATATCTAATCCTCTTCGGCTATTTTTATATCCCAGCGAGTCTTCCAGTTCACATGGAAAATAATTCTATGATAACTGGGCTTCCAAGAATTGATACCATATTGATAAAATCGCTCAGGATCCAACAGCACGATGAACAATCGATGATGGCATAGTTGCGACTCGGCAGGATGAGTTGCCGAGTCCATCAATTACGTGGTAGTGAGTATAGCAACATCATCATTTAATTGGCAGGAGAACATGGTTTTATTTCTTAAATAAAATAATAACTTTACAGAAACAAGAATTTTATATAAGATTCTCTCCCCGACGCAAGATCCGTATTTTATCATTTATGGATTTACATATTAATCTGTGTGAAACTTTAATAGAAAATTCCATTTGTAAATTGTTTTCCAAAAAAAAAAAAGAATTATCGTTTCTAAGTACCAGCATATTATTTATTTTCTTTTTTGTTTATAATTTATGACAGATACTTCAAAAACTACCATATAAAGTAGCCCTTATTTAATTTATTTGATAAATGTCATTGATTTTTATTTTTTTTATAGCATAAATTAATCATGAACAGAGTTTAATAAATATATTAAATAATACTCAACGATTGCTCCACGAGCACTCGTTAATTTACTTCTATATATATTAATTAACATCTTAATTAGGAGAACTTTATTTGGAAATTAAACAATGAGCATAGTGTAATTCTTTTAAAGTAAAATTAATGGGTGAAAACCAAGTGACTAAATAAACTCTTTCATTTAAGATTAAGATCGGGATCCTTTCATGTAGTTTCTCTCGAACAGTTGAACGTACGTGATCTATAATTTGATTAATTTCCCTTTACTCCGGACCTTCCAAGATAAACGAAGATCGTGACTCTAGTAGTTGATATTTACTTAATTGAATATTGGAATTAATTAAACTACTTTTAATAATGCTTATTTTTTATATTCAGTTTTAACTTTTTGATAAAAAAAAAATCTAGAGAATAAGAAATATCAAAGTAAAGCCTGCGAAAGAAGGTAAGAGATATCTATAGAACATCGTGAGGAATTGTCAAGGTATACTTTTCTTTTCTTTTCTTTTCTTTTCTTGTCAAATTAAGACAATTTCTAGAAGCAGCATTCTTTCTCTCAAGATTAGTGTTTGATTTTCGTATAGAACCATGCAAGCCACCTTTTGCCCTAGCTTTAATATTGGATTATAAAATGATAAAATAAAAGTATTTTTAATTAATTAACTAGATTATAATATATTGGATACTGCGCGGATAAAATTATAAAGTTTTTGAGGTGAAGTTTTGTAGCGGTACATAAAGGAAGGGTGATATAAAAAAGCTACGATGATTATTGTATTTGTTTTTACATTGAAAAAATATTTTTAATTTTTTTTCAAATTAATTTTTCAATATAATTTTGAATATTAAAAGGAATTTACAAAGATTGATTCCTGTCCTCCCACCTTCATCAACTTGACACGTCCCGGCAACCAAGAAAGTAACATCCTTCCTAACTGAGCATAGGGCAGCCACTAGAAGAAGATTCTTTTGCAAAATAAAAACCCTGATGAAATACGACGGGAGATGTTTCCGGCAGCTATCATGTTATAGTTATGAAATACGCATGGTATAAAGGATATATATATAAAAAGGAAAGAGAACATAAATTAAATAATAAAATTCTTATTAATAACGGTATATTAAGAAAAAATTAAAAGTGCTCAGTGATTGCAAGTACAGTGAAACGCTGAGCAGTCTTTTTTTTTTTTTATTTTTTTTAGTTTTTATTTTTTTTGGTTTTCTATTGCCTTTATGGGTTTTTTTTTGCTTTTTTCTGTGTATTTTTCTTTTAATGAATTTTTTTTTGTTTAATTTAGTTTATTAATGTTAATTTTTTTATTTAGTTATCAAATTTTCATAATACGGATCCCGCGTTTGACGGGTTAACCTGATTTGACGAGTTAACCCGAATTTTTTTTCTTTTCTTTTTAATTAATTGTAACATATACTAAAACGGATCGGTGTTTTACTGTGGACTGCACTGTGCAGTCCACAGTAAAACACTGATCTGTTTTTGGTTTTTTTTAAGTTGTCTTATTTTTTAGCTGTTTTTTATGCCTTTCGGGATTTTTTTTGCTTCTTTTTTATTTTTTTTCTTCTAACAAAAGTTTTTTGTTTAATTTGGTTTATTAATGTTAATTTTTTTTAGTTAGTTATCAAACTTTCGTGACACGTTTTCCGGATATAACAGGTTAAACTGATTTGACAAGTTAACCCATAAATATATTTTTTTTGCTTTTTTTCTTTTTAATTAATTTTTTTTCATTTAGTTTAGTTTGTTAATGTTAAATTTCTTTCTATTTAGTTATCAGACTTTCATGACACATATCTCAAGTTTCACGGGTTAACCTGGTTTCATGGGTGAACCCAGTTAATTCTGGGTTGACCCGTCATTTTTTTTTCATAATTTTTTTGATTAATTTAGTTTGTTAATGTTAAATTTTTTTTATTTAGTTATCAGACTTTCATAACACAGATCCTAAGTTTAACGGGTTAATATGGTTTGACGAGTTAACCCGGATTTTTTTTAATTTTTTTTGTTTAGTTTAGTTTTTTAATGTTCAATTTTTTTTATTTAGTTACCAAACATTCATGACACGGATCCCGGATTTAACGGGTTAACCTGGTTTGACGAGTTAACCTGAATTTTTTTTTTTTCCATTTAGTTTAGTTTGTTAATGTTAAATTTCTTTCTATTTATTTTTTTCTTCTTAGAGGTTTTCTTTTCTTTTCTTTTTTCCTTTTAATTAATTTTATTTAATTAATTTAGTTTATTGATATTAAATTTTTTTCTAAGTAGTTATCGGCTAATGCCTTTAACGGGTTAATATGGTTTGACGAGTTAACCTGGATTTTTTAAATTTTTTTGATTAATTTTTTTCGTTTAGTTTAGTTTTTTAATGTTCACTTTTTTTTTATTTAGTTACCAGACATTCATGACACGGATCCCGGGTTTAACGGGTTAACCTGGTTTGACGAGTTAACCTGGAATTTTTTTTCTTTTTTTCTTTCTATTTATTTTTTTTTGTTTAGTTTAGTTTGTTAATGTTAAATTTCTTTCTATTTATTTTTTTCTTCCTAGAGGTTTTTTTTTATTTTTAATTAATTTTATTTAATTAGTTTAGTTTATTAATATTAAATTTTTTTCTAAGTAGTTCTCGGCTGATGCCTTTAGTTTTTTTTTTATTGTTTTTATGCATTTAATTGTGAACTGCACAGTGCAGTCCACAGTGAAAAGGCTCATCCTTTTGTTTTTTTCTTTTTAATTAATTTTTTTTGTTTAATTTAAATTGTTAATGTTAATTTTTTTTCTATTTAGTTATCAAACTTTCATGACACAGATTCCGGGTTTGACAGGTTAACCTGGTTTGACGAGTTAGCTCAGTTAATTCTGGGTTAACCCATTAGTTTTTTTTTTCATTTTTAATTATCAAACTTTCACGATGCGAATTCAAGGTATGATGGGTTAACCTGGTTTGAAGGGTTAATCCAGTTAATCCATATTTTTTTTTCTTTTTCTTCATTAGTTTTATTTTCCTGTTGGTTTTTTTTCTTTTTAACTAATCTATTTAATTATCACACATTTATGACACGACCTTACAGCTAGACCCACGTCCAATGCTATTGGGTCTGGTATTGCAGTCAAACCCACTTAAATTTAGGTCATGCAAGTTTAATATTATTATTAATATTATAAATATTACTCTTGGATTAAGCGTTACAACTAAACCTAAGACTCTTGGGTATAACTTTGCAAAAAAACCTAATACTTTTAGATCTTAACTTTTTATAAAATACAAAAAATAAATGACCCGCGGCATCGCGCGGGGCATCTAACTAGTTTTTTTAACTAATTCTTATCTTTTAAGATATTTCTTATTATTTTTAATAATATGTGTGATTCTTGTATGACACGTTGCAAGATATAAGTTGTTAAGGGAATCAACGGCACGGATGTGTCAGATGACCTTTTCACTTCGCTTTTTGCAGGTGGGTCATGTAAGATATGGTGGTGATGTGGCAGGGGAGCAGCTATTAATTCCTTGTAGCTGTGCAGGACAGCAAGGTGGGTCACGTGCCACGTGCTTACATGGCAAGTGGAGCTCGACAGCCTGTCAATATCTCAACCCAAAAGGTTGTTAAAAAACTCGCCAAGACTCCTAGGCTTTTGTCGTCATGTTAAGATAAACGATTTATATACTATGTTTTACTTTCTTACAGAAATGCCGTCTTAGCTCAGCTGGTAGAGCGCATGGCTTTTAACCATGTGGTCGTGGGTTCGATTCCCACAGACGGCGTTTTGCTGATTAATTTTCTGCTAGTTACTTATTAATTTTAATTTAATTATGTCAACTGCATTCTCCGATATGTTAGTTTTTTCTTTCTAATTAATAGATTGTGGCGTGAACACAATGAGTACATAAATTTTAAATGCCCCAACTCCCTTGAATTCTAATAATTTTTTAAATTATTTTGTTTTATGTAAAATATTTTATAAATATAAATTATTTTACTTGTAAAATATTTTTTTAATAATGATTATGATAGGTAAAATAACAGTGGTAATAAAGAAAGTAACAATGAAGTGGTTGTGGTCACAGTAATAATAAGATGGTGATGCTGATGGATAAAAAGGTGATGGGATGATTGTGGTAATAGTGGTGGAGAGATGAAGATAATGGTTAAAACAGTTGGATGATATAATAAATAAATTATTATATATAAAATATTTTATTGAATTTAATGAGTTGAAAATAACTTTTAATAAATAAATTAAGTTTGAGACGGGCTGTAAAATATTTTTTATTAACTTGATTTTTATAAATTATTTATTAAAACAAACAACTTCTATTCAATATTTTAAGCAAAATAAAAAAGACTCTGAAAAGTGACTAGGATAGGAAACCTATTCAAACTTCACCCTTGGTAGACTTGGACTGGAATTCCTTATGGTCTAATTCAACTTAATGTCCAATGGAACACAAATCAAAATCTAGATTTTCCATTCCCTAAAACCAATTCAAATAAAATACAAGCTATCGTGTAGCCTGGAGCTGGAGAAGGAGAGTCAAATTTTAGGTTTATTTGAAATCGATTTACAAAAGATGTTACACTGTAGCTATAATTATCTCGAGCTTGATTTGAGCTAATAGTTTTTCTCTAGAAAACTCAAGGGCAACTAACCGAATCCAAGCTTGGTATCGAACTTGAAATTCCACGATTTGTTTATCTATAGAACTACCATGAACTTTGATTTTATGTTCGAGGGGGTGGTCAAGCCCCTCAGGACCAAGTCCGGTGGATCCCCGAATGAAGGGAGCATCGGAGATGCTGACATGGCAGAAGAAAAAAAGAATGGGACCGGGCAGCATTATCCTTGCAAGCAAATGTGGGGAATCCAAACAGCAAGAAAGATCTTAAAGGCCACATAAACTTGTGGCTCACAAAATTTTGCCTTTTTTTCTGATGTGGCATCCCCCCACTTTGTTTAATACAGCAGCAAACAGATTACTTTCAAACTCTTTCTTTCTTCCTCTCTTCCACCTCGTCCGATCCCCAAAAATACACTACTAAAAAGAAAAAAAAAACACTCACAGCACAAGCTGAGAGACAGGGATTGCCTCTTCTTTTAGCTAGAGAATGTCGGATTTGGCGATCAAGCTGTTTGGGAAGACGATTCCACTGCAAGTCAATCAGCTGGAGGGGGATGTGTCTTGTGCTAATAACAAGCACGAGTCTTCCTCAGGAACACCAGTTACCCCGCCCGAGCCTGAGGAGTACTGTTACACTGCTACTACTTGCTTGCACGAAAAAGACAAGGAAGAGCAAGAAGGCAACCACAGGGTATGTGTATTTTGTATGTCGACTGGGATTGCATAATTCTGAGTTTGCCTTGATTATAAAACATATTTTGTTACTATTTGGACTTCTAATCTCAAAACGAAGAAATTGTTTGTGCGTCCATTTTAGTTCAACCATGTCTTTTGATTTTTAGGAGGTGGAACACTCATTGATTTATGGGAATCGGACTTGAGATTCTTCTACTGTTAATACTAGAATTTCAAAACAAAGGAACTGTTCCATTCTCTCCCTTTTCTTGGCGGCACAGAAGGGTTTTTAATCTTCGCCTTCCACTTTTATTATTTGTCGTGTTTTGGCGATAACTATTACTAAAATTTTCCCATATGTACTTTACCCTGTGCTTATTTTTTAGAAGATCTTCGTTCAGACTTCTTTTAAAGCAGAATTAGTATTGATGAACTGCAGACCACCAGGCTCTATATCAGTATTTCACCATTACTTTCCATTTTGAAATAGTTAGGAAGATTGATCCAGTTATTTCCTCCATCGAGGATCATATGATTTTGTCAGATTCCTCAACTTTTCATACTTATCACATATTTTCTCGGTCCAGTCTTTCCTATTGGATCACTGTTCTGTTTTGCCATCTCTGGCATGGCACTGCGTGTCTTTTTGGGAAAGCTTTGCGGTTCATTAGACTGGTCTTTACTAGCGGCAACTCGATAACATCTAATGGTTTTGCCTCTGATAACAGCTTCACGAAAAGTTTTTTTAGTACTTGGGATACTTGAACTATTTATTTCCAATTGAAAATGAGACAGAGTTCCGTGTGAAGTTGTTTTTAAACTCTGTACTCCTACAGAGTTTTATTTTAACTAAACTGATTGTATTTCAATTTCAATCCCACCTATTCCCACCTGCTTTTGGCTTGAAAAATTGTACATACAAGTATACAACTCTACATAAGTTGTCTCTATTTCTTCTCATTCTTTTTTTTTTTTTTTGACATTTTAGGAGTCTTCAGGAGAGGAAATTGCCAACGAGAAACAAGAAGATGTTACCTCGTGTCAGATCACCGAGGACTCAAAAGATCCAACATCATCAGGAATTAGTGAGAATCCAAAGACTCCTTCAGTTGAGAGGGAAACTTCATCACTGAAAAGCAGTAAGGATGAAGAACAAAGGGAGACAAGCATCTCACAAGAAAAGACTCTGAAGAAGCCTGACAAAATACTTCCATGCCCTCGATGTAATAGCATGGATACTAAATTCTGTTATTACAACAATTACAACGTCAATCAGCCTCGTCATTTCTGTAAAAAGTGTCAGAGATACTGGACTGCTGGAGGAACCATGAGGAATGTGCCTGTGGGAGCAGGACGGCGCAAGAATAAGAGCTCTTCAGCTTCACATTATCGTCACTTAATGGTATCAGAAGCTCTCCGAACAGTTCAAGTCCATGCCATGAATGGAGTTCATAACCCCTCTTTCAGAAACAACACCACTGTCCTTGCATTTGGTTCCGATTCTCCTCTTTGTGATTCTGTTGCCTCTGTGTTGAATCTTTCAGAGAAAACGCAAAATAGTGTTCGAAATGAGTATCACAGGCCTGAACATAGAATCTTTGTACCTTGTGGAGGGGCGGGAAGTAATGGGGATGATCGCTCAGGTGGATCTCCCGCCACAGCTTCGGATTCATCAGAGAAGGGATGTAATGGTAATTCGAGAGAGGCAGTTAATAAGGATTATCAATCCTTTCCTCCCCAGGTTCCCTGCTTCCCCGGGCCTCCTTGGCCATATCCATGGAACTCTGCGCTGCCTCCACCTACGTTTTGCCCCCCAGGCTTTCCAGTATCGTTTTACCCTGCACCAACTTACTGGGGTTGTACTGTCCCGAGCCCTTGGAATGTACCGCCATGTGTATCCCCTCCATCACTCTCTCTAAAACACTGTACCCTAGACTCCAGTCCTACTTCTACACTGGGTAAACATTCAAGGGATGGCAGCATCCTTCATCCAGCCTACTTAAAAGAGCCCTCGAGGGAGGGCACCAAATCAGTAAAAGGTGTTTTGGTTCCGAAGACATCGAGGATTGATGATCCTAGTGAAGCTGCAAAGAGCTCTATATGGGCGACCCTCGGGATCATAAGTGAAAAATCCAGTTCTGTTAATGGAGGAGGTCTCTTTAAGGGCTTTCAATCAAAAAACGAAGACAAAATTGACATGGCTGGGACAACTTCAGTGTTGCAAGCGAACCCTGCTGCATTGTCCCGGTCTCTCAATTTCCATGAGAACACTTGATGAGAGATCGGTTAAGTAGTACACTTTCTGCAATAATTGTAATTACATGAAATGGAGTTTTTCACAAGTCTAGTGCAGCTTCACTCTCAACAAATTTGTGTTCCCTTTTACATTAGAAGGTTGACACTTGACAGCTGACACGACCAGAAGGCCACCTTACTGACAAAGAATTGCTATACAGGAAAACCAGGAAAGGGTTTCCCTATTTTTACCCTCTAGAAGAGCATAGCCACCTCTGACTGGAACACATCCTGATCTCCGTCTCCCCTGCCACTTTATGTCCAGCTGTTTTTCCTTGTCCATCTTAGATGGTATTATTTTACCAAGTTATTCATGTACACGGTATCCTTAAAGTTTGTATATTTATATAAATCAAAAGTGTGAGACAATAGTTGAAAGAAGAGAGATTCTTGGATGCAACAAAACCCTACTCTTTGCAGGATAAACTCTTAAATCTCATTCAGTACCTGACTTTCTAATGGCACTTCTAGCTTGAAGAACGATCAAAACAAAAAAAAAACTGCAAGTCTTGTCTAGTGACACCGAGAACTCCCGTTCTCAAGTAGGTATTTTGATCCAGGGTTTTTTTCCTTCTAGAAGGGATTTGACCCTAAAATCTCATGATGGAACAAGCAGTCCATGGATTCCCTTCAATACTGAGTGAATCAGAAGTCATATCACTCTACATGGGTTCAAGATGCTGTCACTAAGTACAAGTCATTCCTTTGTAAGATCCAAGGCCATGGTATAACATGGAAACTTAGCAGCTTTTATGATGCTTGTGCAGTAAAAGGTCTTCTTCATTATTCATCCAACTAAATGCCACTCATGGTCCCTCTCCCTCCTATTTGTTACATACAAAATCAAAGGGCTCGGAGTGGAAAAGGTTACTGCGGGCACTCCCGCATTCGAACAGATAAACATGAATTTTTATATGCTCGAGAAGCCCAAGCATCTTTCTCTTTCATGCCCAAGGAATCCAAACAAGCAACAACACCAAAAGGTGGAAGCGCTAGGGAAAAAGTTTTCCTCTTCTTCCATCTTTCTGCCAGCCTTTTCGCTCTGTTTTCTTTTGTATTCATTTGCCACAAATTGTGCAAGGGGTAACCCATGTTAGCTAACCCTCTTGTCAAAGTGATGTTCGCCTTTCTCTCTGTTCGGCCTTCATTGATCGATCAAGATCAACTTAGATACGCATGTCTCTGCTCTATCAGTTTGGGTGAAACAATCAGATATTTCGTTGTTGTAATCAACAGCAGAGGGCCACAATTTATGCAAAATGTTACTAGTTGTTTTGGGACCCAAAGCATGTGATACCATCCCGCAAAAGATATTGGATTTGGGCCACATATATATATATATATATATATATATCTATATCTATATAACCATCTTTTTTTTTTCTCTTTCTTTTTGTTCCTTTTGCTTTTATTTTATATGGAGAAAGATATTCTTGTATTGTATTTTCCTGCTATAGTTTCGTGACCTCAGCACAACTAAATGCCACTGCAACCTAGCAACTCCAGCATTATCTCCCCGGGAATTGATCGATCATGATGTGCGAGAGCTCAAGCTTCGCATCAATTCCAACTTTTCATGATTGGAATCCCTCATAAAATCTCTCAATCTTGTGGTTCTCCTCCGAGAAAAACTTACTTTCTTCCATCGGCTTTTAATTAATAGCATCGCGGTAAAACTGTATTTTTTATTCTTCTTTTTTTTTTTTAGATTTAACTTATTTTTTTATGTAGTTTTAATGTTTTGATATTAAAAATAAATTTTAAAAAATAAAAAATATTATTATTATATGTGGAAACCTTTGATAAAATGTATCTCCCACTAAAACTACATTTCCGGGTATTGGCGCAACGTCAACTTCCTTCCTAGTACTATTATTTCAGTCTATAATGTCATGCGATGGCAATAAATTGAAGACCTCTTTTTTTAGATATTGATCAACCCTTGACTTAGATTTTGATATATAGGTCAAGCTAGGGCACACTTCATATATATATATATATATATATATATATGCATGCTCCGGCGCAATATCCACCGCACGATATATATTTTTATTATCCCTGTGTAATAAACAGTAAAAATTACTTTTTCATGGCTGCGTAAACGAAATGGGCAGGAAGAACAATCAACTTTCAAAAAAAAAAAAAAAAAACTTTAAAAAAGCGGAAATGCATTTAAAAAGAAAAGGCACTTTTACCCATTTTAAAAATATTATTTCAATGAAAAAAAATAAAAACCCAATTTCTCTCTCCCACCACCAGATCGACAGGCCAGGAATGGTGTTTCTGTTCCATGAAGATTGCCTGTTGACGAGTTGCTTGATGATAAAAAGGCATGTGAATTATCATGGCTATTTTCTTTTCGAACCATCCAATACTAGTGGGTTGGGCCCGTTATCTCCGAAACACAAGCCCGAGATGAGTCCGGTGTTCGAATAATCCACTAGATCAATGGTCTTTGATCCTAACCCTTGCTTGGGCTGGTCACTAGCCAGCATACCCAGGCCCAATTTATCCCGGTCATGTTGTTCATATATATATATATATATATATATATATATATATATATATATATATATATATATAATTTTAATAAAAAAAAAAAAGGAGGTTGCCGACGGAGAAAAGTATTTGCTGCATTTTATTTTATTTTTGAGTTTAAATTTTAGAGGCAACATCCAAGATAATTTATTAGATTATTTTAATCATATTAGATCGACATATTTTTAAAATCATCTGAGGAGAAACTTAATCTCAATTCATGCATAAATCGATTTAAAAATACCATTATTACAGAAAAACAACTCGAATTGTAATCATTGCCGGGCTACAAGGACATTTTCACAAGGGACATCCCTTCTTTATCCAGTCTAATCACGTGAGATTAATCGAATTACCAATTTAAATCTAAGTTTTTCAATTTAAAAATATTTTTGCACTTTATATTTTTTTTAAAAAATTACTTTTACGTCTCTGTTCATGTTCTATATGAAAACTCAAACAACTCCTCCTTGTAGTTTAGATTGACAGTCTCATTTTCATCAACATCGTTACTCTAAATTGATTACCGCTTTTATTTCTATTAAGTATCCTCGCTTTGATTAACGTCCTTCATCTTGAGCAGAAAGAGTTTCAACCATTTATCCATAAAAATCACAACCTATTGATATCAAATCCGTGTTCTTAGAGAGGAAGGCGATGAACAGTACACTCCAACTTGAGAATTCTCTGTACTTTTTTTTTTTTTTTCCCAGCAGAAAATTATTTATTTTTCTAGGTTTTATGTTTTCATACGTCCCAATCATGTATGACAATTATACCTGCATTTATGAAAGACTTTATTTTCATGTAGATGTAGGTGGAGACGAGTAGAAAATACACGATTTACTTGGATACTAAGATAGGTTAGAGTATCTCTAACCTGATGAACTTCCATGCCCAGAATTACACATATATACAAATGATTTATTAAATTTTCAATATATATATCTAAAAGAATTTGTGGGATTTTTTTTTCAAGATTAACTTCATCTGATAAATATATAAAGAACAGAAGTTAGAAAGCTCCCATCTAGCGAAGGATGCATCCTTACATCCCTCCTATTGGTGAGGTCTGAGAAAGAAGAAAAACAAGAATTTACAGATGATTGTTTTACTACTTACTAGACAACATGGAGTAGCTTCTTGGAATTATTTTTAACCAAATACAAAACATTACCTTCTCAGAATTCATCTTACTATAAACTTTGAGCAAATCACTCCAAATCTCAATTTCCTGTGATTGTTTGATCAAAGTTTGCAACAGCCAGATCAGCTTTTTATATTGTTACCAAATAATAAATATTTTTCCTACCAAATTACGCTAATTTCAAGATAAGCAAACAATAACCAAAGTTAGGATTGCCATTCTTTTTTTTTTATTTAAAGGCCGGGGGTAGAAAGGACGAAAGAATGAAACATAAATTAGCTGGTTAATGTTTGCGTGTTGGCCCATGACAACAGTATATCGAAACTCATGTCATCATATAATACGTTTCTTGCATCGGCAGGTAACCATATGCATACAGAACTTTTTGTACAGAAGTAGACAGTTGCAAACAGATACACCCCATGTGGGTGGCATGAAATCACAGAAGATTCTGCCGATGAGGAAACGAAAGGAATGGATGTTCAGCAGTTCCCATCATGAACGCATTAGGAGAGTGGGTGGTGTTTGGTTCTGTTGCAGGATTTGTGCCTGAATTTTGCAGGCCCATGAGAAAAGGATGTTTGATACAAGTTTCAGCTTCTTGTTTGGTGTCTTTTTATTAGCACCAGCGTCACCTCCATGATCATCAACATCCTCTTCAGCTTCGTAGTAACAAACCAAACAACCTTACCCCCTTCAAAAAATAAAAAAACCCCAACATTTTAAGGTCAAGCTAGCTCCAACTATCTTCAGCCTTTTTTGTTAAAACTTTGTGGACAACGTGAAGTAAACAAAACACTAGGACTTTCATCCTAGTGTCGTCCCCTCAGTTTCACTTTTAAGCCCTTTGAATTTCTCCCCCGTCCATGTTTTATTCGGGAGTAATTAACGATATTGTTTACATATTATTTACAAACTTAATCACGTCCAATTAAACTCTAATGGGCCATCTCCACTATAGAATATGCATCAGTTTTAAATTTTAATTTATATGTTAATTATACAAACAATCCCTCCCTTGTCCTCCGACTGACGTTTTTAAAAAATGCAAATTCTCGTTATTTTACATGTAATGTTAGAGACAACATTTTATTTTTTAACTAATTAATGTGGCATCATCATACGAGGAGAGTTCTTCAAATCATGAAGAGGTGGATGTAATAAAGGATTTTCTGTTTTGTATTCTATAAATCATCACCTAAGTTTTTTAGATGATGGAAGAATATATATATTACGATGGAAGAATCACTCTGGAAAGTATTGGTAATCTTGGACCAAGAAAAGAAAAACAAGTAGCTCCCCTTTATAATTTTCTGGAAGCAGTTTTATAATGGTATGGGTAGAAAAAGAAAAGAAAAAAAAGCAAACGACATCAGTGAATCATTGCTCCGATGTTTCAATCAACTTTCATGTTCTAGAAATTGGAGTGTGGAGATTCAAGATTACCTTCTTTCTAAGTAAAATACATAAATAAATAAAAAGCCAATGACTAAAGATAGAGGCTTAAAAAAGAAGAAGAAAAATAATGGGGAAAGAGGAAACGAATACAGAAAGGATAATACTCATCATTAATCAAGTTTATTTGTTTTACCCTTCGAAAGGGTCTCATGTGAGAGCAGAAGATTTTACTACACAAAAAAGAAGAAGAGGAAGAGGAAGAAAAGATGCTGGGGCGACATGACATCAAAAGACTGATGCAGATTTTATCTTCTGCCATCCAACTGCATCAATTAACTACAATCCCTTCACCTTTTCCTCTAATGGCCTCTCGGTTATATTGGAGCACATCCACATTAAGCACCTCTCTGATATGATTTCTGCGAAAAACAATAACCCTTTTCAGCCTTTTTTCTTTTCTTTTCTTTTGCTATACTTCTGACTTCATGTGGCTCCTACCCCGAGAAAGTCAATGAATGGTGGTGCAACAGTCTCAAAATGGCCGCTAACTCTGCTCTGATCTGCCACTGATGGTGATGAAGGTGATGGCTGACTGACTGAAACTTCTTGAGGTAATGTTGACGCTGTTAAATCTGAGTAACAATAAGGGTTTTGGTAGTTTGACTGTTGCGTTGCCATTAAGTATGGAGGGTAATGTTGGGGATAAAAACCAGAAATGTGGGGCTCTTCATTTGGCCTATCCCATGATCTGGTTTGGCTGAACATGCCCAGCATGTCTTCACTTTTGGGATCTGCAACAAAACCCAAACCAATCACAAAGATGAAAAGAACTGCTAGTAGTTAAAAGAAAGAAGCATGCCCAAGTTTATACAGAATTTAGAGCAACCAAAAAGTTAGTGGAGAAGGTTTGTTTAAGTAAGTGAACCAATGGTGGTAGGCTTGGTTTCAACTGTATAAATCGAAGAGAATAAAGCTATGAAATGAGGTAGGCTTCCCAAAAAGAAACCAACGAGGAAGTAACACAGAAACCCAAACAAACTCAAGAAGACACCACATAAACAAAAAACAAAAGAGAATGTAAAGAGAGGGTGAGGATTAAGGGGGGTCACAAAAGACGCACATACCAAAGAAGAAATCAAAAGGTGTCTGTTGTGCACGAAACCCACTTTGAGGGACCTTAATGCTTGAGACTGCTTCTCCCTCACTGGTCATGTGGGGGGATCCATTTAAGCCGTTGTCAACCCCACCGCAACCAGCACCATTAAAGTTTACAATTCGGTAAGACGATAAGTTATTTAATCCTCCAGCACTGGGGATGTTGTGACAACACGGTGGTTGTTCTGCTTTCATGCCTGCATCTCTACCGACAAAGCTTGGAATTTCCTCCATTCTTCTGTTTACAGATTGACTTAGCCTCCTTCTCCTATAAGCACTTGATTGTTCTCTAAATTTTCTGGCCATTATGACATGCCAGTGGTTCTTGACTGCATTATCAGTTCTTCCAGGGAAAAGTCTTGCTATCATGGCCCATTTGTTACCATAAAGTCTATGAGCTTGCATTAGTCTCTCCTCTTCTTCTTCAGTGAAAGCTTTTCTGTTTATCCTTGGATCCAGCTGGTTAAACCACCTTAACCTGCAGCTCTTACCTTCACATAACAATAATCAAAATGAGCCAAACAGAAACTAGAAAATAAGATCCCTAAAGCAAAGGAGAACACAAAATGGAGACAAATGAAAGTGGCAAGATTTGAACAGAGGTTTACAATTTCTTTTTCTTTAGTAATTTTACCTGATCTACCTTCCAACTTCTCAGCTATAAGGTTCCAATTTTGAGGACCATAAAGAGCCACAAGTTCCTTCAGCTTGGTATCTTCTGCCGGCCTCCAATGCCCTCTTGCACAAAGCTTTGACTGCCCACTATCTGTTTCCCTGCCACTTATCATATTTTCATTAGGGTTCTCTTCATGTGATGAGTTAGCATTGTGATTTATAGTCTCATTGTTCTCTCCAAATCCATCACTGCAATCAGAGACCTTAACCTCCGCAACAGCATCACTGCTAGCATGATAATTTGCCATGAAAGGAAAACCCCAAGTGAGCCTCCCGTTTTCCATTTCATGAGAAGAAGAGGCAGGTGTTGTCATTCCAAAGTTGGGACTAAGAGAGAGAGAACCAATGTCTGTATAAACCATCCCCATTGAAGAGCAAGGAGAGGAAGAGGAAGATGAGGGAGCACTAGAAGAGTAACAAGCAAGGACATTTCTGCTGTTATTATATGGTGTTGCATATAGAACACTCTTCCTGGCCATGCCTTCATTTCTTAATTTCTCTGACAGATGCTGTTACACAACTGTACATAAAGTCACCATCCTGTGGGAGTCTAAACTCTAAAGATAAGAAGCTAAGTTTGACAGAGAGAGATGAAGGAATGGATGGAGAGATGCAAGTTAAGTCTCTTGAAAACAGCAAGGATCAGCAAGGGTGCTTTAATTAGAGCTATATCTTTCTTTGTCTGCTGTGAGACTCCAGGGAGGGGAGAGAAGGCTTAAAAGTAGTTAACAAACCCCCCCCCTGACTGACCGTTTTATTTAACTAGCTGGCTAGTACCTCTCGTGTTATTTTAATGGTAGTAGTATTTCCTTCCTCTTTTTTGAATCATCACACGTGTGAAATTGAGAGACCCTCTCTCTCTCTTCTCTCTTCTCTCTTCTCTCTTCAACTGTTGAAGTTCTTCCTCCTTGGGTTGTCTCTCTCTGTATTGACAAGAAAGACTAGAATGTGCAAGGGCTGCTAGCTTGGGCTTGTACAGGTCTAGACACCTTTCTTTTCAAGGCAGAAAATGAGGGCTTGACATAACAACCCCTGTCAAGCACCAGTAAATAACCAAGCCCCACTTCAGCTCCTCTCTCAATCTCCATCAGTTTATCAGTTTATATATGTCTATCTTGTGTTTTTACTTCGAGAGAGGCCGGTTTAACCTGGGTTTCACATAACCACCTGAAGTTGACCCAACAACCAAACCCCTATGCCAAATCATTACTTTATTAATATCACTTCTTACACAACTAATTATAACAGTCCAAAAAGGCTATTACCTTCACGTCATCTTAATCCCCACCCCTTCTGCACTTCTCCCCCGTCTCTTTCATGGAGCCCCATCTCTCTCTCTCTCTCTCTCTCTCTCTCTCTCTCTCTCTCTCTCTCTCTATATATATATATATATATATATATATATATAATGCTGCTACAAGAAAAATTGAAGTTACTCATCTTGTATGGGCGAGAAACTCGTTAGTGGTCGTATATATGCAAGTACGTGCTCCATCATATGTATAAGATCTCGCTCAAATACTTTTGGATGGTGATGCTGAGATTTATTTTTTTGGTGGGATGATATATTTATTTGAATTTAATCATGATTATGGAGGTATTCTGATATATATCAGTGTTAATATTTTCCTTTGGTGGATTCCCTCTCTAATATGTGTAAATGTAAATGTATAGTCTTTCATTATACATGACAGGTTCAAAAACTCTTGGGGGCATGGCCCCTTGGTCTTGGAATCTGTCTATACCAAAAAACATCACCCTTTTACTCTTGTTTCCTCTACATGAACAGCCATTATCTAGTAGTTGTGTATTCAATAATTTCTTTTAATGAAATTATTTCAACTTTTAATTAATAATTAACTTAAATATAATAACCGGAAATGATTAATTACCTTGCATTACATGTGTATTTCAACTTTTATCGTTTAAAATGATGGGAAAAAATGGCTCTAATTAAATAACTTCAACTGTACCGTTTTTTTAATTTAAAAAAAGGGTGGCGCCTATTTTCCATGTAAGGAATGTCCTTAGACTGCACTTTCATTCCTTAAAATACTTGCGCCATGAAATACAAGAAGGAAAAAAGAATAGTACTTAGGAAGAAGAAGTATCCTTATCTATCTATTTATTTTCACAGTTTTCACTTTGCTAACAGGAAAATCCATTAATGGACAATTCATTTACTGCATGTGCTCACAGAGTAACAGAAGTGTACGATCCTCCTTGCTGAAGCTTTGAAAACCTGACTGCTTTCCATGGGAAACACTCCAAACTAAACTATCCCAATGCAATTGTCAAGAAACCCACCATTTGCAGTTACTTCCACCCTCTCTCTACACGCACCCTGGGGTCATAGTGTCCCAGCCAGTGTAGCCTGTTTCTGTGTCATTTTACTCGCTGTTTCCCCTGCCTTCTTGAAACTGTGTAACTGCTACATACCAATGTCATTTATGGCGCTTATGAACACGTGAACTTGCTTGTGAGACGATATCGTTTCGGACTGATGTCATCATGACCATATGTATTGTTAGAGAGGCCCAGAAGTTGCAGCAGCTCTTCTGTTCCTAATATATATATATATAGATATGGTATCATCAATCTTTTCGGTAAATGTTCGGTACAATGTCCCGGAGCTTATGAATCCATTCAACATTTAACTAATTACCATACACTTTTTTAAACCCAGTTTTAATACCTTTAATTAGTTGCCCTATAGAAAATGTGTGTGTATAATTGTTTTTTAAAATTATTATTGTTTAGAAATGTATTAAAAATATTTTTTTATTTTTTAAAATTTATTTTTTATATCGGTATATCAAAACTATAAAAAAAAAAACATAAAAAAATTTATAACAAAAAAATTCAAAATATTTTAAAAAATAGTTGAATCACAATGTAGATAGGGCTTTAATAGGTTGTTTGTATGTGCTTTTAAAATTATGTTCGGTGCATTTTAAAAATATATTTAACTTTAAAAAATATCAAATTGATTTGTTTTTTAGTGTTTTTCTATAATTTTAATATGTTGATTTAAAAAATAAAAAAATTATAAAAATTATTTTAACATATTAAAAAAACAAATTTTAAAATCACCCGGCACTAAACACTTATCAAGTAGCATATCAATCCAGTTTGATGACCAACAACAATAAATTAGAAGAGTCAGGTCCAGGCAACAGGATGAATATACTGAGATAAGATATTTTCACACCATTTTTTTTAATAAAAACACGCTTAATTTATAGTGTGATGGTTGATAATAAATATTTATAGTATATGGTCGTGACTTGGTAATTTTTTATTTTGAATTATAATTCAAATGTTATTTTTATAAGTAATCTAATGACAATATTGAGTCAAGTTACAGGTATATTTGATAAAAATAATATATAAGTTTTTTTAAAAGAAAAGAGGTGATATAAACTAGGAGTAATAACTTAAATAAAATAAATATTTTAACTTCTTATTAAAGAGAAATTTTGACTCGATTTAGTAAATATTTTTAGTTTGAGTTAAAATTAAAAAATTCAATCAATGAAAATCACACGGAAAGGAAATAGTGAAATCTTATCCTATTCATTGAAAAAAACGAGTATCGAGCTATGAAGACCCTAGCAGTTATATATATATATTTGCTTCCAGTGATAGATTCATTGGCGACAACATTATTTCTCATTTTATTTTTCTTAGATAATATCAAATGTAGTGACTATGCTACTTGATTTTATGGTTTTTTTTTTCCAGTTTATCTAATATTTTTACTCATTTTGAAAGCTTTTTATTTTATTTATTTGCCTGTGTTGTTTTTATTCTCTTGTTGGTGAATTTCTATGTTGCAGTGAATATATGTTTAAAGTTCTAATGGTTTAAAGTCTAAATTATCTGGACAAAAATGAATAGCCAAGAAGATTTTTCAAGATATCAAAGCTGCTGGGTGAGTTGTTAAAAAAGAAAGAGCATAAGTTAGCCTGTACAACAATTTTAGAACAGATTCTATTTTTAACATTTTTTGAAGTTTATATAATGATATAATTCAAGCCATTTTGTATTAATATTGATATAATTCATATTGGCTTCAGTTCGATATGTAGAAACCTCTCTCTCTTCTCTTATCAATGGAAAATCTCTGTTTTTGAAAAGAAAGAAAGAGCGTTTATGGTATATAAATATGCGAAATCTTCGTTAATTTTGAATAAAGTGCTACTTCGGGAGCTTTTTCCTTCTCTGACTGAAAGAGATCGAATCTTTATTCAAGGGAGAATGGGAACACAATAATCAACCAGTAGGGAGAGCTATGAGGCCATCACAAACTCCAAAAAAAGAGCTAGAGCAGCGACTGTAGAAACAGATGGCAAACATAAACAAATAAATAAATAAAAAACCGAAAAGATGAAAGTGGTAAAAACCCAACGATAACATGAAATAAGCAGCAAGCTCAAGTCTAACCCACCACGATCTGCAATTTGCAGAAATGAAGCGGCGACAGCCCAGTAGAAAGAGCAAAGCAACAATATAATATATATATATATATATATATATATATATATATATATATAAAAGTAATAAAACCGAGCGGTGAACGTAGGAAATAGAGGCCCTTCAAGGACTAAATTAAAGATATGGCTTGCACGGGACCTAGTAAATAGGGAGCTAATTGCAAACTCTAAAATCTGCAGAGGGACCATGATGTATGTACACGTGTATACGTGTTCTCGTAGAAAAGCACTTGGTCTCAAACTTTTCAGACAGCAAACGGAACCAGGTTGCGGAAACATGGCATGTAAAAATATTGCAGTATATTTGCTCTCATCATTCAAATCTTTACCTCTGGTTCCGAAATAGAAACTCTGTGCTTTTCTTCTTTTGATCTCATCTGCCGTCTGCATCTGCCCTTCCATTCCCACGTGTGCCCTTGTTTTCTCGTGTGGAAGTATACACACACACACACACACGGTATATGGTCAGTGTTTGCATGGGCCTCTGTATCTTCAATTATTGTCCCTGACCTGCCTCGTTACAAACTTAGGATGCCTCTCCTGCGCTGGTTTCCATGTCTTTGTATTCATCTGGAGCCCCAACACTCTCACCCAAAGAGCGTGCAGTCACGAGGCAGGAGGAGTCCCTGGTAGGAAGAGAACAAGATTCCAATGTGTATGTATGCATGCATGTATGTATGTGCACCTCTCTCCCATTCGTATTTCAGATACAAAACTAGAAAGGTTAATAAATGATCTTTGTTGGTTATTTCCATTTTGTTAACCCAACTCCTCATAGGGTGAACCTTACATCCACTCTCGTACAAGTTCAGGTCAAATGTTGAGTTTGACTAAAATTGTCCCCTGTATGCATCTTGGAGTCTGTCTGTATCTTAGGAAGTGTTTTTATTTTAAAATAATATTTTTTTATTTTTAATATGAACATTTCAAAATAATTAAAAAACATTATCAAAATATCAATTTAAAACAAAAAAATCAAAAATATAGTTAAACTACATTAAAAAACGGTGATATATATATATATATATATATATATGATCCATTCCACATAAACTAAGGCAAACATTTTTTTAGCAACCCCAAGACAAACGTTGGGTTTAATTTTCTTCCTACAAAATTCTAATAATACTCGAATAAAAAAAAAAGACCTCGGCAGACTGTTTTATTTATTGATTAAAAAATTACTGTGAGAAGGGAAAAAAAAAGATTTCCGTGGCCAATTAGAAAAGTTGTCATAATTAACAAAAAAGATACGGGAGCATTAATTAGTGGCCAGTTAATTATTTCAATATAGAAGGGTTTGATGGGCTGAAAAAACTCCATCGATCACTTTCACGGGTGACCAATTTAATCACTAAGTAAATAAAGTCATTTTTGTTAAATTTTCAATGATTATGACCCCATTGTAATGACGTGGATAGCTTTAGGTAAATCTCCGCGGTTTGACTTGGATGGAAGGTTCAGACTTCACAGTGCCCTTTGCCTTGATGTTCCTGCGACAATTTGCATGAACAAACATAAATGGTGAGGGCTGGATCGGCAAACTCAAAATAGAAGAGGGACTAACCAAAGAAATACGTGTTTGGGTAGTGAATCTGCATTCCATGCACTGCATCAAGGAACCGTACAGTAATCCTTTAAAACTGTCAACACCACTTGAAAAAGACAAGGGTTAATTAATTGAAGTTTTACACAATAAATACAAATTTTCATTATTTTTTTCTGACAAAAGATACAAGGACCTGATTGATAAATGGACAAGATACAAGGAGTTGATCTATAGAAAACAAATTAAGTTTTGGGAAGAAATCGTTCAGTTATATAAACTTGGGTGGAACAACTGAAATTAGCCATGCATTGATATTCAAAATTCTGTGGAGTTATGTTACAAATGGATAATCACAACTTTCATGGTTTCCAAATGTCCTGTGGTTTGAAATTAATTTAGAATGGAAGGGATGCATAAGCTCGATCAAAATAAATCTGATAAGATACTTTCAAAAGCAAATGAATACAAAAACAAACTACTTTGGTTATTCAATTAGATAAACTGCGGATCATTGGATTAAATTTTTAAAAAAATAAAAAAATATATTTTATGCTTTGCTAACATTTTTAGTAAAATAAATAAATTATATGAAGATTGACTACTAGATTATTGAAGTGCATGGTAAAATCAACATCTCTTTTAGTTTCTTGTTAGTATATAATCAACATATCTATACAGATCCTTTCTAACAGAAGAAACATGCTTATGATAAGCCTTGCAATTGTGTGTGCAAGTATTGATTAAAATACAAAACACTGGATAATCAAGGTAGATGCGCGCGGGGGTGATCATGGACTTGTAATTTCAGATGAAAACATATATAATTCAAGCTATATATAATTCAACCTCAACTCATGGAAGATAAAAATAATGATAAAAAACCCAGACAGAAGTTTTCATTAAAATAATTATGGATGTTGTTTCTAATATAATGCACAATACGAAGAAAAGAATTGAATGGACTGCATCAGAATAGAGAGGTGCTTGTGACATGACGTGAAACTTTAGATGAAAAATGTTGTCGGTTTAGCGGACCAAGAAGCAAAAAATGTTGGAAGAAGCTGTTGGCAGCATCCTATGTTTGGATACGAATGGGAGAGAGGTTTGCTGTCGAGAAGAGGATTTGTTCCCTCAACGCCCCGAGCTCATGTGATGGAGTTGGTTATGATTGTGTTGAACATGAAAGAAAGAAACATGTTTTGAGAATGACCCTTGTAAGATACAAGATAGCTGGCCTAATCAGATCTCCAAAATGCATGAAATAAAAGAGTCGCAGAGGTGTGTGGTATAAATGGGGCATGGCCCACCGTATAAATAATAGGGCTTGTCCATGAGATTCTGTTGGGGATGTTCCCTTGGAACTACATGCGAAGGGATGTAAGGTTGTGCCTTTGTCGCTTCTGGGTACCCCATAACCCTCAAGAACAAGACGCGAATCGTGGATTTCAAAGGCAAAAGCATTGCTCCTTGAAGCTCAAAACAAGGAAAAAAAGAAAGGGAAAATACCATGCACAGGCAATTAAACATCATATGTCATGGCCTCCCCCTCCCCTCGCATGTTGGATATCAGGTATGAGAGTCAGCTAACCCTGTCCGGAGGCCTAACAGCAACTATAAGTCGCCTTGCCTATTACCATGTGAGGTGTGGCTTTTATGCCTGACTTTACTAGGACCAGTTCTTCAGGAGCTGTTAGTGAGACTGTATATACAATAATCAAATCTGTGTAGATACATTTTGGGATGTATATAGATGATTTTGATACATAAAAAAATATCAAATCAATGTATTTTCACAATAAATGCATTTTTGTAAAGAGACATTACATCACACAACCAAACACAGAAGACATAAATGTTTCTAGGAGAGTTAAGAAACAATAGAAGAAGAAAATAGGCTTAGCACTAGCTCTGCTCACGGTTGAACCTATTAGCATATGCAATAACGACTTTTCCCTGCTTAAGGAATTGTTCTTACTGGTGTGATTGTGTAATGGCTGGAAGTGTTCCTTTCTTTTAGAAATTAGAGGAGGAAATATGTTTGCTTACAGATGATATTTTTGCCCTCGTTTGCGCTCCTACAATATCAATGATTCTTGTTTTGAGAAAAATTCTGCGTGAAGTCAAGAACCGAGTCCAGAGCTAGCCTAAGAATAATCATGCTCCATCTCGACGTACTGAATTACTGCACCAATCAACCGCATCAATCAATCAAAATAGTCTTCTGTCCCACGTCAATGCCGACTCCACATAAATGTCATGGATTTGGTATAATTATATTGCATATGCTCTTGCCGTTAGTAATTGTTTGCTGGAAGTGGTTCGCGATCCTTTTTTTTATATGGATATGTGTGTCCTGAGTTAATTGTAACCTAGCATCTATTATTTATTAAAATTACTTAATTAATCTTTGTCGTATTAAAAATAATTAGATAGTTTTTATTAGTATTTATTGTATTTAATTTTATAGTGTTTTATTCTAAAAATGTGTTTTTTTCTTATCATTTTGTTTTCATTTATCTACTTCTTGTTTTTTTTCTATTTATTAAAATCAAAAATCAAAATAAATTAGAAAAAAACTTCAAATAGATGAAAAAAAAATTATAAAAGAATTTAAAACCATGGAGATTAAATATAAGGTTTTTCTAATTTTGCTATTGGAGGTGGCTACTTCTATATATATATATATATATATATATAGGTTTTGGTATTTGAAATAGAGTCATGTGTATATTTTAAAAAATAAAAAATAAAGTTGAAGCACGATAGTTTTACATTGTGCTTTTCTCAACTGTACCTGTGATATTTTTTAAAATATTTTTATGACAGTGACAGTTTCCAATATTATTTAAAAAAAAAAACTGAAGTAATAAAGAGCAGGGGTTGCAGTACAAGTGACCGCAGTTAGCTGTGCTGCTATAGCCCTAGCTACAAAGAAAACTGAAGTCAGCAGAAAAAAGGTTGCCGTGTAGAGAGGGTGGTTCTTAGACTGAGTTACATGAATTACCCAGACACGGTATGGACCTAAGAGACCTATGATGCCACTTACAGATATTAAAGTAAAAGGAGTTAGACTGCCATAATAATAAGGCTTAATAGTCAGTCATCAGTAGTAACACAATTGCTGATACACAGAAACGATCAGAACCCACAAAAGGCCTTCCAGAAAGAGATGACTTTCTTTGAACAAAGTTAATACTTCATATGGTAAATGAACCTGGTTTCCCCACTCTTTTCCTCGATCTGCAGGATGTCAACTACACATAGCAAATGGATGGTATGAATGAACTGTTGAAGAGAGTGAAAAAAGAGTCCCCATTTCTCTCGCATTCATAAACTCTTTGACAGAAAGGGAGGGCTGAGAATGACCCACCAGTTTATCTCCTCCCTGTGTTAAAGGTCCTGACTTCGATAGTACTCCTGGGACTTCCAAGTAAAAATACGATCAGAACAACATTGAAGAAAAAGCAAGGCCCTTAGCCTTAGGGGCAAGCCAGGCAATTTTCATCTTGTTTATGGGAGAAATTAACTGTGCATGCCACGGGGGGTGAGTGACAGGTGAAAAGGAGAGTGAGAGATAGAAAGGACAAAGGTGTTGATTTTCTAAGAGATTTTCTTGCATTGATTAGGGAATAGACACTGCTTGACTCACGTAGAGGAATTGTCTGTCCTGATCATCAACTTATTTAATAGCAATAGTTTATTGTTCCTCCCGGAACAAGTGATTGTACTGTCCACGTGCGGAGACCCCTTGTTTGCTGTTTACTTGTATAACATAGCAGACCCAACGCTTCATGCTCCGTTGGCAGCTTTTTTTTTTTTTTTAATTAAATTAACCCACCAAATATATAAAAAAAAAATTAACATAATAATAATTATATTTGAAAAATATTTAGTGAAATAAAACTCTGTTACCTTGTCATGATTCTAAAACATAACAAGATAAAAGTTTAATTATCTAAGTTAATTGATCGATTAAATTTTATTTATATTAATCAGTTGATCATTTTACATCAAAATTATAATTTTATGAATTTTTTTTAAATATATTTTATGAGTCATGATATTTTTTTTCCAACAAGTGTACTAAAAATAGACTACAATTAAAATCTCCAAAAATTATTACTCACAAGGTTGTTGTTATGTGTTTTTCAGTGTCAATAATATAGTCAAGCTTATAATGACGGATGATTCTAAATAAAAATGTGTGAATCTGCCATAACTTAATAAAAATATACCCCCAAACAAATTACATGAATAACCTAGCATATGTATTTATGTACCAGTGTAACGGGTCTAGACTCAAGAGAAATGTGGCCGCATCGGACCAGAAAAACATATCAAAAGGGCAATTACTTTTAATCAAATCATTGAGTTGTGCTGAAATTTTTATAAGAATTTTTGAAGGTTATTTTCCATATACTAGCCATTGCATCACTATATGAACAGTCAAATTTTTAAATATAAAAAATCTCATCGAGGTCTCATGGTTTTGATAGTTTTGAGATTTTTCTTATTACTTTTAGAATTAGCCGATGGTTTCACTAACCATCATGAATTGATATACTAGGTAAAAACACGACAAGGTAAAAACATGCTATTTAATAAAATAAAATAAAGAATCAAACGATTTTTTTCCATCAATTTTTTACGTTTACTGTGTTGTTTACTGTGCTAATTGACTAATTTGTCCCCTTCAGCGCACCTGTATATCATATCCTGCATTATATAAATAAAGAAAACTAATATTAATCAATAGAATGTATATTTAGAAAAATACCTTTATTATATGCTTATCTTTTTAAAGAGGAAGGTAAAAATTCTTGGCCACGTGATTTATTTATGAGGTTGTCCTAGCTCTAATTAAGAAAGAGTTTTGACCACCTTAATTTCATGTTGTCACGTACCACAATTCTGACTCCCTCGATGCAACTGAGAAAATTAAATATTTACAATCAATCCAAGTAACTGGCTTCTGGCTAGATCCATTAAGACGACCCATTGATATTAATTAGTGTCGTGAAGTCTAAAATGGTACGGACCTGTTTCCTTGTCTTTAGGTCATGGTCTTGTCTTTTTTAGCCTATATATATATATATATATATATATATATATATATATATATATATATATATATATATATATATAGTGATGATATTAAGAATTTTTTAATCTTGAAAGATAACGAATAAGAAATAAATAAAAAAATAACCATAAAGCTCCGCAAAGTTGCACGGCGTCGTTATCTCTTATTCCTTGTGCATGGTATGAATCGTTACCTCTTTTTCTTTCTTTTTTCTTTACAATTATTTTAGCCTTTTAAAAAAAAAAAATTGGTTAAAGCCTAGCTAGTGATTTTATGAACACATCCAAAATCCTAAGCATCAAAATGCATGACCCCACACTTCACGTATTTGGGAAGAAAACAACAGTCTTGAGGCAGACACAGGCAGATGCGGGAAACTCTTAAACACGATGCCTCTTGTGAATTCAGGGACATTAATGAGGCAAGCAAAGAAGTCCTTCCCCTAGAAAAAGACTTCAGACAATTTTCAAGCTGAAGAATAGACCACGCTGGGATCTGCTATATCCATATCAACACATGAATATGTCCCTCGGCCCAAGTCGGGGTGCTACCTGGTCCACCAAGGCATGGCCTCGAGTTTGGAAGCTCGAAAGGAAAACAGCACGGCAAGTGGATTAAACGAAGGTGGAAAACCTTTGTAGTTTGAACTGGAACAAAATTCAATTATTTAATTAGTTTATGCAATCAAATGAGATATGTATAGTTCTCTGTATGTCCAAACACATTGGACCATTTTTCACTGCCAAACATCCTGAAGGAATTCCATCCCTTTTTCTAATACCTTGTTATCGTATGATGAAGAAATTCCAGCAGCTTTCTGCCACATTGCATCCAAAGCAGTCAGTTGCATAAACACCCTTCGCGGTGCTTAATTGCAACAGTTTGGTAAATTCACAAAGCTTCCTCCGTATGTTTATCTTTTCTACCTCAATTGACTAGGCTATGTTGGGATATGGCTTTATAGGTATCCTTTTTCATCTTGGCTAATAGGCATCCACTGGAACTGTATTCATAGACAGGGTATTTGCTTACTTTAAGATAACTGTGCAGCTTTATCAGTCACCTGTAGTGCGATCGATGTCCCCATGCTGTCATGCACAAACTCCTCCCTCAACCATCTAATTACCGAGGATGGATATCAAGATTTTGAGCCTGTATTCAAACTGAATAGAGCTTCAGCAATGCTCCCAGTATTTAGGTCCCACAACATATTAACACTTCATCACGAAGGAAGAGGAGGCCTACCAAGCACAGAATGCGTTATTCTCCTTTATTTTCATCTTTGCACCTGCTCAAACATAATTGAGTAAGACTTGACAATACAAGATTCTCTTAGGATAAAAGAGAACAAGTTTTCAAGGATACCAAGAGATACGAAAACAAATTTTCGTGGATGCCAAGATGTGGGTCAATGTTACATAATAAGACGATCGACAAAGAGTTCATGTATAGTAATTGCCCAGAGAGAAATAGAAGAATAACAAGGACAGATTTTCTACAGAAAACCATGTGACTTTAAACTGCTGCAATGCAGAGGCCCCACCAACAAGGCACAGTGTCCAAGATATGCCATTCTTGGCATCCATTGAACAGCCTGTAAAGCAATTTCAAAACACCAGATGATTATGACGGCAATCAGTTAATCTTTCTGAACCGTTAATTACTTCTTACCAACTACATGAAATGGTGCAGTAGGTCAAAACAAAGGATCGTTAGTCAATGAAATTCAGTGTCAAATACTTATTCATGCCACATAGCAAAAATGTTTGAGCCAAATGCAGCAGCGCCATAATTCCCATTTTTCGATTCGCGATCTCTTACAGAAGGCTCAGACATTGAATAAAGAGACTAACTGGTCAGCAATAGAGATCAAGACCATAAAAGCCAGAATTATGTAAATCCAAGAGCAGTAGGGAACAGAATAGGACACTGGACGTGGTTTAATACCTTCAAAGTCTTCACCAAAGCAACATAAGTTGGATAGCCGATTGTCTACAGTGAAGATGAATGGAAATTAGTAATGCAGGGATACTTGCAAAGTTCATGCAGACTCCAGTAAGATAAGTAATTAGATTCAACAACACAATCATGCACCATGATCATAACCTTTAATCAATCTTTGGTAACACTTAATCTGTGTTTAGTGATGCCTGGTCAGCAAGGACCCTAAAATGAGACATTTATAACGCAGGAAAAAACCACTGTTCAGGACAAATGAAAGATCCAAAATACAGGAATAGCAGATCATTTATGCTTCAAGTCTATTTGAGAAATCAAGCTTGATCAGAGATAACCAAAATCCACACCATATGATGTGCACATGTCATATCGCTCGTAGTCTGAATTGATACACACTGAACTAGTTTAATATATATGAACACTTCACCGAATCAGATAATTAGAGTGTATCAGCAACTGCGGGTAATGCCATTAACAGAAGAGATAAATAAGGATAGGGGTTGACTACAAAAATGCCCCTTGCCTACTTGCTCATTCTCAATTTTACCACGTCCAATTCAGGGAATCAATTTTGCCCTTCCAATTTTGGGTATTCTGGCAGGTTTTGTTCCTTCCAATTTCATGAGTTAATGCGAGACGTGAGTGGCACGTGTGTAATTTGACTATTTGTTAACTGTTTTTAATATATAGTAGATGAAAGGTAACATTGATCCCTCTACTTTTGCTTTGTAAATCAAGTGTGGATCCGCTAATTAGAGAGATAGAGAGAGATCACATTAAGGTCTCTCTAATAAACCAAATCTTCCAACAAAAAATCAAGCAGAAAAAATTATAGGACTTTCGCATGCATCTGTGATATGAATGGGAAATCACTAATCAGTCAAGCTGATAAAATCTTTCAATCCAAAGCTGCATTCTTAGAACTACTACCAAATAACTTTTAACAGAAATTAATAATTTAAGTAGAAGCAAAGCAGGCAGCTGAGGACATCACGGAAACAAAAAGTGAAAAGAAAAACTTTGGGACTTCAAAAGATACTATGTGCTCCAACTTCAATTTCATCCCTCAGAAAAGGGAAGGGAGAAAGAAAGAACAAATGACTGTATGCTTTTATTCAGTGATATAAAACTCAATTTTGATGTTAGAGGGAAGCTCAGGTGGCCCTAGGTAGAGAATTCAAGTTTAAGCAGCTCAACCTTGAAGAAAAACTCATTTAACCTAATGGAGCTTGCACGAAAAAGGACAAACTGTGAAGAGAACCATAGAGCTTAATGAATTTTTAGAAGGGGCATGCAATTCCAAACAGAGGAAATGCAAGCCATTGCCTTCTATCACAAGACATGTAGATTGACAGTGCACACATGCAATTTGATAAGCAACATTGTTGTAGCAGAAGAAGGTTTAGTCTCCATGAGGTTAGACATGGATGTTGGGTTGTGATTGGTGATGACGGTTATGGAATTCGGGGTGAAATTGTAGTGAGGATAATGAACACATTCAAGGACATTGATCTGTTGGGGGAGGTAGATGAGGAGTGTAGGGTGCATCCGGGATTGAGTTGTTGCTTCAGTTAAGGAATAGTTGAGGGGACATCGGGGAGCAGCAGAGATTAGTCATGACTCGTGAGTTAAACAAATAGAACAAAATTCAAAAGGGCATCATTATAAGCATGGAGACTCTCAAATTTAAGTTTGTCATGTTACCATAGAAGTTCGGAGTATGTTGAAAGGTACAACTGAACTATAAGCTGGGAGCTTCTGGAGTTTGATATCTAGCAAAACTTAAAGAAATAATGGTAAAGCTAGAGTACATCTGCAGAACTTAGTTTTTGCATTCTGGTATTTGCAGAACCGTCTCTGTTCTCCAGCAAGTGGAACATGCTTTAACATGTGCGTTGGAGTTTCTTGAATTTCTAAAAGTTCTAGTGTATAGCAGACAATGTGATAGCATTCCTAAAAGAACAAAACAGATAGAAACACAACATTTCTAGATAGGAGACAGTCAGAAAACTGCAACTACCTAGGAATGCTGATGACTGTGGTATAAGCTATGGCCAACAGGCCACGTATGAATAGCAGGACAATGGTACACTTGTATTTCTTGAATGTTAGGACAAAATTGCAGGACTTTCTTACAGACTTGCCTATTCCTCACGTTGTTGTAGGCTTAAAACCATTGCTTGAAATCCTCCCAACACTAGCAAATTCAGTGGTTTTTTAAACTTTTCCTTTCAGAAACAGAAATTGAGAAATAAAATTAATCCTTGGAGTCTCCCAATCTGAGAGATTTAGGGTTCATATCACTGGGATTTATGATGTATAGGATATCACGTGCCTTTAGAAGCTCCACAAAAGAGCACAAGTAGTGAAAAAAGATTTACACAGTAAAACATCACAAAGTGCTTGGTTTTTGTTAAAGCTTGACTATGTCGCAACACACCAAACCAATGTTAACCACAGGCTTAATTATCAGCATCTTGGCTCCTAAATCTGTATGAACGACACTCACACTTGAACCAGAAAGACAATTTTCACATCCCAGCAAAGTTTATCGTGCATGGCTAAGCATAACTTCCTGCTGCACAAGTTGTGTGTGTGTGTGTATTGAATATTTCTCTTTTAATCTTCCAGTATAACCTATATATTAACTACGCTACAAAATGCATCAAACCTTGTAAACATAAGACAATTTTCTATGTCCTAAACACAAATTAGGATGCATAATCAACATAAAATCTCAATCAAATCTATAGCAACTTAAAAATTCAGCCTTATCCAGCACAAACTCAAAACATGCCCACATGTAAAACTATCACGATATATCACAAATCCCAGATAATACTCGATCAAAATACACAGGCAAGCAAGTAAGCAATGAATCAACTTACTGATTATATCCAGTCAAGTTAACTCTCCTCAACCATTCTCAGCCGCATTTCAAACAATCTAGCGTTGAATTCCCCGTCATTAACCTTTAACATTCTCGACAATGGCATCTTCAACCCATACTCCACCAACATTCTATGCCTAGGCTTAATCTTCCTCTCCAAACTAAACGAGAAAAATTGCGGAAACTTCTTCAATTCCCCTAAATCCCCCTTCATTTCACTCACAAAGTATTCAAATTTAGGCTTCATGTTCCTCTCCACACTGAGAGTCAGAATCCCAGGAGCCCTCACAACCATATTTTTAACCTCGACAAACTCAAACCCCAGCCCCATCAAAAACTCGATCTTACCCATCAAACTTCTCTCCACGTTATAAACAAGCAACAAAGTAGTTTGATAATTTAACTTACGTGGACCCACAAAGCCCAACTCTTTTAGAAAAACAAAAGCAGGCCTCAATTGATTAGACACGCTGGAAACTAACAATCTGGGACAGCGATTGATTGACCTAGAGATATCAAGAAATGGGATTTCGACTTCATTTAAGAGGAAATCGAAGGTGGGGTGGAGGTGGAGGTGGGGGTCAGCGGTGAGGAGGCAAGGGTGCATGTCGAGGATGCGGCCAATGGAGGAACGGTGGAAGCCCATGGAGGAGAGACAGTTTTCAATGGCGAGGAGAGTAGAGAGAGGAGTGGAACGGATGTTTGGGTTTAGAGTGAGAGCTTTTTGAGTGTTTATTTTAAGGTTTGTTAGGTAAGTTAGTTTTTGTCGGAAGAGAAGGCCAGTGTCTTTTGATGTTTTTATAGTTAATGCCGTCCTTGCTAGGCAAAGATTTGGGAGGGTTGGGTTGTTTTTGAAGAGGGAGGAGAGGGGGTATGGTGATTGGCTGCATGTTAGCATTATGAGAGTGTCATGAGAGGAAGGAAGGAGATTGCTGGTTGCTGGTGAGAGGAGGAGGAGGAGCCTAGGCTAGGAGGGCCATCATGATGATACTATCCATTCATCCGTTCATTGGGTAGGATTTGATTTCACTTTATTTTATTGTTATAATTGGGCTTTTGTTTTTCTTTGGATGTTGGATCCTTTTTGTTGTGATGGAAGTTTTTGCACACTGTTTTGTTGACCTTCGATTGGATTGTGGGTTGGCCCATTGCCCACAAATTTCAATTTGTAAGGGGAAAAAAAAACAAAATAAATTGCTAAAAGAAAGTGGATTAAAAATAAATTTTACATATTGAATTCGTCTGGATTAATTTTAGTTAATTTATCAAATTTATAGCTTAAATTTTGAAAGCATGATAACCCTTAAAAACTTGCATAAATTAAAATGAAACACGTAACTAAGATTAATTAAAACTATTTAAAAAATATATTAAGCTATAATGTATTAGATTAAATTTTATTTTATGATTTAACCGGTTAAACTTATAATTTAACTTGTGAAGTGTGTTGGGTGAAATAAAATTATTTTAAAAAAAACTTTATTATTTACCTAATATGCGATAACAATAATATATAATTTTAAAAATTAAAAAAATAAATATATGATAAAAAAAATAAAGGAATCATTTATTTTAAAAAAAAAGTTAAATTATGTAATTAAAAGGAGAAAAACAAATAAAATAAAATAAAAAAAACAAAGGGTTAGACACTTGGGCTTGGCCTGGGTGGCTCAACGGTCTTGGACCTTAAAAAAAGGTCTAGGTTTATTGGCTTTCATACAAAGTTCGCTGGCTTTTTATTTATTTATCTCTTTTTGTATGGGATGAATGACCTATCACTTGGTTTTTTTTTTTAAAAAAGAAAGATAAGTAGCATGTTATTTGCTCTCACCTAACTTGCGGTCACCAATGGTGGCCAAAAAACTACAGGTTGATTTTTTAGATCAAAAATATATTTTTTTATAATATAAAAAATTAATTTATGAAGTTATAAAAAATCCAAAAAATAATTTAAGAATACAAAATCAAATTGGATAAAAGTTTTTTTTCTTGATTTAGATATTTTTTAAAACAACATTAAAGGTTCAAAACAATCATCTTCAAACTTCAATAAAGCTTGTTAACATCAAAGTAGATCTTTTTAGCCTATAAAATCAATAATAACTGATGATTTTTTCTCTACTGTTATAATCAAATTACCTTTTCTTTTATTCCTCAAATATAAGGACCGTAAAACAAGGAAAATGAATTTTTGGTTAAAATTGACTTTTAAAGATTTTATGAATCTTCAAGGTTGAAAGTACAAAGTATAAGGATCATAGTTATTAAATCCGGCCCGGGGGTTGACCCGGTCAAGGGGCCAAGTCTCGGGTTTCAGGAGTCAACCCAGGTCAACTCGGGTCAACCCAGATTGACCCGGAAAAATTAAAAAAAAATAAAGTTTTAATATTTCATATGAAAAAATCCATGTAAATATAGATTATACATATTATGAAGTTTAAAAGAATATTTTAAAAAAAAATTTATCTCACATTAAAAAGATATCATGTTAAACTTTTAAGTTAAAGTATTTAAACTAAAAAAGTTTTTTATCCCACATTGAAAAAACATAACTTTTTCCTTTGAAACATAGAGTATATATATTAATGGGTTTCAAATCCCACATTGAAAAAACATAACTTTTTTAATGGGAACATGGAGTATATATATGAAAGGGCTTCAAATCCCACATTGAAAGGATATTATGTTATCCTTTTAAGTTGAAATATTTAAATCAAAAGGTTTTTTATCCCACATTGAAAAAACATGGTTTTTTTCATGAAAACATAGTGTGTGTATATGAAAGGGCTTCAAACCCCACATTGAAAAGATATTATGTTATCCTTTTAAGTTGAAGTATTTAAACCAAAAGGTTTTTTATCCCACATTGAAAAAACATGGTTTTTTTCATGGGAACATAGTGTATATATATGAAAGGGCTTCAAATCCCACATTGAAAAAATATTATGTTATCCTTTTAAGTTGAAATATTTAAACCAAAAGGTTTTTTATCCCACATTGAAAAAACATGATTTTTTTTCTTGGGAACATAGAGTATATATACTAATGTGTTTCAAATCCCAAATTTGAAAGAAAAAAAATAAAATCGGGTCTCGTTCAGGTTTGCCCGGGTCGACCCACCGGGTCGCCCGGGTTTGGCCGGGCTGTTGCCACAGCCGGTCTTTTGTTAAACCCGGACCGGTCTAGCCACTGGGTCCCGGGTCGACCCGCCGGGCCGGGCCGGGTTTAATAACTGTGATAAGGATAATGATGAAATTTGAATCAGTCATGAAATTCCTCCATGTTTTATAGTTTGGTCCCTTGTATTTTAATTTGCCCTGAATTTTAACAAGTTATACCTTAATCCGGGCAACGAACATTAAAATCGAATAAATAAATAAATAAAATAATGCCTGACGTTTTAGTACATGTTACAACATTTCCTTCCAGTGTCTATAATAATCAGCTAAAAAACGAGATTATTTTGATGATTAATAGCCATAGCAGGAACCACCTTCCCGAGGGCTGATCGCAGGTTCACATTAATTGCATGGAGGGTCTGTTTCTGATTATAATTGTGATTGGAGTTTGAAATGATTTTTAATTATAAATGTATTAAAATAATATATTTTTTTATTTTTAAAAAATTTATTTTTAATATATCTAAAAACGTAAAAAAAAAAATCAATAAAAAAAGAATTTGAAGTTCCCAAATGCGGCCCCACGATATCCAACTTTTCAGGTCCAAGAGGATATGCGAAAAAAAATTAAACGAATTAAGTATTGAATTATCCCTGGCTTCAGTGTTTTTATAATAATAATAATTCGAAGAATCAAGTTGATGGTTTATACAATATATTTTTTTTAATTACTAAAATTACCAATCTACGTGTGTAAGGTTGCGACAAGTAAAATTTATAAGAATCTCTTAGTTCTGATATAAAAGATCTGACTCTAGAAAAATTGAAAAAATAAATTTATTTTTCATATGAAAAAACGAGTACTTGGATATAAGAACTAGAGTTTTATAAAGTTTTACTGACACGAATGTGCTGTGGCGGGGCTTGATAAACCTCCAAGGGTTATGGCGGGGTTTTGACTTTGACTTTGACTTTGAGAGGCTTGATATTGAAAAGAGCTGGATTTCCTGTTGTAGCCAAGACTCGCAAAATCTTCAAATAAAATGGTGCCATCTGGCAATATAAGATCAATTCTTGTCTTGCTCCGTCTGTTACAGTGACTGTTGCCTAAACTGGGCCACATGAATATTACACCTGGCATTATTGACACGGGGAGGTACTGAGACACGTGTAGAATGAGAAGTAGAGGAGTCTTTGGCTCTGATGTTACGTGGGTTTTTGTTATGTTTTGTTTTGTTGGTTTGAAGCTCTCGGGGGAAACTTACTGACGATCCCGGTTCTCAAGCTTCTTCTGGTGACCGATTTTGGCGCTCACCCGATCATGTCATGCAATCCTATATGCAAGCTAGTTCAGAACCCTTTCTCCCTCTTTCTCTTCGTCCTCTCCTTCTCCTTTCTCTCTCTACTTTTCTTGGTTCCCACATTTAAAATTCCTTTCCATCATCCATTTTTGTCTCCTCGTTTGATTTGCTACTTTAGGTAACTTCTCTCTTTCTTTTTCCCAAACCCGTTCTTTTCTTTTTTTTTAATCCCCTACCACTACTCTTTTCTTCTTCATCGGAGAGAGAGAGAGAGAGGGGGGGGGGGCAGATACATAGATTCCCCTCTTTCTCTTCACGAAAAGGAAACTGGGTAGTGTTTCATTCTTTAATTTGTTTTTGTTTTTAGTCAATATAGTTACATGGATTTAGTCTCTCCTGGCTTATTTATTTTAGTTTCTCTTTTTTCTATGATCCCATTTCTTTTTTTTCCCTGTCAAAATTATTGCTTTCCATCTCCCCCCCCTTTCTTTTCCAACGACTTTCGTTTGTCAAAATTCTTGGCTCGTCTTAATGTACTTACGGTATTAGAAGGTGTTCTTGGTAAATTTGCAAACTTTTGGGGGTATATTGATGCTAATTGATTAAAAACTAATCCTTGGTTTGAAATACGTGCTTAATGTTGGAAATTGGATGTTGAAATGAAATTATGGGTTAGTGGCGATTCTGAGAAATGTGGATTATTCTAGATAGAGTTTCGAATTATGGGCATCCTTTGACGATGAAATGCTGATGTTAAACGTGCAGGATGGGTAGGGTTAAGCTAAAGATTAAGAAATTGGAGAATACAAATGGACGCCAAGCGACCTTTGCCAAGAGGAAACATGGCATCATGAAGAAGGCTAATGAGTTATCAATACTATGTGACATAGACATCATCCTTCTCATGTTCTCACCAACTGGCAAGCCCTCGTTGTGTAAAGGAGCAAGCAGGTACTGCCATTCATGCCACGCTTCCACTGCTTTAGAGAATTAATTTGCGCGACTGAACTTTAAACTTGCCTATGAAATTTATATCCATTTCTTGTTTTGCATCTTTTGGGAATTTCATTACATATGCACAAATGCAACTTGACTTCACTTCTCACCATTTAACCAGTTGGGTTGTCAGTATTCATTGTTTAGCTACAATAAGAAGCGGATTGAGAGTTGTGGCTTGATTGTCATATGCATGTGCAACCCCCAATATATATATATATATATATATATATATTATTTTTTATTTGCGTGTCTGGTTTAAGAAAAAAATGTATATGAAGCTTGTGGTGGCATCATAATATGGAGTTCTCAACGACATAAACAATTTTGAATAATTTCCTTTTTTTCTCTCCTTTAGTAGCATTGAAGAAGTAATTACGAAATTCGCTCAGTTAACACCTCAAGAGAGGGCGAAGAGGTATGGTGAAGTTTTCTTGCTTCGTTTTCTTTTAATCTCCTTGTGCCTGCATTGAATATTTACCAAATTGGAATTTATTTGCTCTATTATTTGATTGGAACAGGAAGTTAGAAAGCCTCGAAGTAAGTCCCTGGATCCTCGTTTACAGTCACTCCCCTTTTCTGTTATTAACTCTCATTCTGCTCTTTTTATCACCTTGTTTTGTTGAAGATTGTCATTCTTATTGGTTACGTAATTTTTCTTTCCTTTGAGAGGATAGGCACTGAAGAAAACTTTTAAGAAGCTGGACCATGATGTTAATATACCAGAATTTCTGGGTACAAGGTATATGCTCTTGTTGATGTTGACACAATTAATTTTTCATAGCTTACAAACTGGCTATGTTCTTTAAACATTATGTACTAAACTTCTTGAATCCTGTTCTTTTTGTTTCAGTTCTCAAACAATAGAGGTATGGGTACTGGTTTCCATTGTTAAATACGACATCTTAAAACTTCCTCTCATATGCTGATGGCTTGTGACGTGTTACAAATTTTACAATTTAATTGACCAGGACCTGACTAGCCAATCAAGACTGCTGCAGAATCAACTATCCGATGTGCATAAGAGACTGAGGTGAACACCTGCAAATCTTTGAATGTAGATTTCCATTTCATGATCTCATGTATACTTTGGTTGGTCACCAACCTGGACTAATAGTAAATTGAGTTTCTGCAGCTACTGGACCAATCCAGATAAGATCAACAGCATAGAGCATTTGGGGCAATTGGAAAACTCACTCAGGGAATCACTTAATCAGATTCGATCGTGTAAGGTATGCCTATTCTTGTGGTGTTCATCTGGAGAAATTACACACACACACTCTTTCTGCTTGTTATTCAACAGCTCTTATGTTTTTGATTAAATGACTATATCTCATCTTTGGTCGACTTGGACTCTATGTGATTGAATGCGGGTTCAATTAGGATCTTCATTTTAGCCTATCTATGAGAAAATCCATGACCCTGGTCCTCATTGTGATCGTATGCCTGCTGGGAAGAATTTGGAGATCAATTGTTTAACATTCCTTTTTTTTTTCTTAATGGATAATGAGGAGGGCAAGGAGGCTGAGATGATTTGACATCTCAGTCATTCTTAACCAAATTGGATGGTTGTGTAAAGGGATAAAAAATAAGCAATGCTACCTCCCATTCTGAGTATTAAAGTGTTCTTTAAGTAGCACAGTGAAACAAAAGCCAGGTGCTGCAAAGTTTTGATTCAATTTAGAGGAAACACTCAGTCAGGCCTTGGAAAAAAGAAACTATGAATATCTCTTGATTATCTGTGGCAGTTGTATTTACATTTTAAAACTGAGACGGTTCCCTCATTGCCAGGAAAACTTGGGAAAACAGCATCTTATGTCACTAGAATGCCATACTCAGGTAATGAGTGGCTTTTTTTTGATACAAATGGTTTCCTGATGGCTTTGTACTAAATCCTTGCTGGAATTGTTACCTAACTAATCTTGCTTGCAGTTTCAAAATGAGATGCATGTACCTTTCAGAATGGGTGCAGAGCAGCAGCTCTCACCTCTTCTGTGGATACCTAATAATGACAGTCAACATATTATGTTACCAGAGGAACAAAATCTGCTTCCCCATAGGTGAGTGAACCAATTAAAGGAAACTTCTAATCCCATTGCTTAAATTGTTTTCCTATTGGAAGATCATCTCTGGGCTTGCTCTGCCCTCTCACAAGTATAGGATTAAAGCTTCGTTTTGTAAAATCATATTGACAAAAGTTTGTGTATACACATGGAGAGAAAGAGGGGGGGTGGGTTCATAGTATAGGACTAAACTAGATTTTGTGAAGTATTTTGTTTGCTGTAAGATAGGACACGAATAAACACAGAACAGATGACAAATTAACAATGTACCTATCCATAGAGGAATCTATAATAGCCCCTCCTGATGTCGTGTTCTTAAATAATTGATCGAATGTCTTTTTTTAGGGATGCTGAGTGCACTGCAAGCACCTCTTTTGGGAGTTATTCTGGTTACTTTGGTGCAGGAAAAAATTCTGAGCTATCTAGTTCTGGTCAAGAAAGTGGTATGAATGGTATTCTTGATGAGTTAAATGGAACTGCATCACTGAGGCTACAGTTGGCTGGACAGTACCCTTACCTGCCAGGGCCATATAATCTGAATTTACTGAACGATACAAAATTCCAACCTGCAGCAGAGATGAACATACAAAAAAGCCCTGGGGATTTTAATGTTAGTGGAAGTTTTGAAGCTCCCAAACCTGAGTATGACTCCGGCCCTCATGGCTGGGCTTCTACTTCAGGATCATGTGCTGTTACTATGTTTGATGATCATTTGTATGCTCCGGTAAGTTTCCCCCCGGTTCTGGTTTGAACAAGTAGTTCAGTACTTTTTTTCCATACATTTTACGTTGGTGGTCATCTATGAAATGATCTGAGCCTTTTTGATTGAGTTAACAATTACTGGGTTGAGTGAACATAGATGTAGAGCTGTGGATATATATAAACATTTTTCCATTATTATGTTTAGTATGGGAAAAATCATCTGAAATTTTGTAAGACGATGCCCCTTGGTATAATGAATGAGCACTTTTAATTTTTAAACGTTCATTTATAACATGCAACTAAATTTGCATGAGCTAGAGTATTATTCTCTTGAATGATTCAGTTAATCTGGAGTATTATCTGCGTATGCAGTAGTTTGAGCATATTACTAGATGATTAATGTGGTCTTCAACTGGTCTTCAACTAGGCTTAAGAGAGAATGATTAAAGTCCTGGACCATTTAATAGAAGATCACAATCTGAAGGTGGTTTTTAATTCATTAGAATCGTTGCTGCTTCTTTTGCATAATAGAGTTTTAATAATACAGCCATGTCTTTTGTCAAAGTAAGAGGGAGTGAATGCTTCAAAGTATGTAACTATTTGAGTGATGTTTAGCCTGTCTGTTGCCTAGTTCAATTTAGGATTTGAAAGCTCTTTTCTGTTCTGTAGCTATTCTATGATGATGGTGTTTTAGGGATCCAGGTGTTGGATTTCTGTCCTTGGTGATGTATTGCAACTTCGGTAGCTCATTTGAATATTATTATACTACTTTCGAGCTCTATATTTTCCAGGAAAATACCACATCAACATTACAGAAGCCTTGAACTGAGAGCTAATTTTGTTTAATTGAGATTGTATTTTGTATTCATGGTGGAGATGTTTATCTCGGTAATAAGAGTCATTGTTATTGGAAATTCAATTATTTCATGAATATTGTTATCGCTGTTGCCTGTTGCACCAGTAACATATACCTTGGTTAAAATTAAGTTGCATCACTAGAACGGACTTCAGATAGATTAAGTTCCCTATTAGTGTGAAAAATTATTGAATCTATATTGGAGTTGCCAAACAGCTATGGTCAAAATATTAGTTGCTCCAGATCAGAGAGGCATTGCTTGTTCGTATGAATTGCTCGTGCACTACGTTTCAGTTAGCAATGCAGACTGTAGAATCTGTAGTTAAAAGGTGGTAGGAGAGGAATCTATTGGAAAACCGCAACATGAATGTCATAATTCTTCATACACCACTATTCGTTAGAGTGCTTGGTCTCGGAGTTGATACTGATTGCAAAATTTTGATGCTCTTATTCTTCTCGGGTTTCTGTTATGATTTCATAAGAACCACTGATTTAGTCTTTTTAATTATTGTGAGATATCGTTTTAGAACAGAGATTGTAGATTATAAGGTCCTCTTTGAATCACCTATATCATACTGTTTTATCTTCTTGTTGTATATTGTTATTGTCCAACATACTGCAAAATTGAAACCCGTTTATTTTTTGCAGCAACCACACTGAGATTGAGTTTTACTTGCTGTTCAGCTGGTGATCAGTTGCTGGAGAGCTTGGTCAGGTTTGTGAAATTACCTGTCCTCCAGATGACACTGTTGGATTTACTGTATAGGTTTTAAGCTATGCAATGGCGAAGAGAAGCCAGAGAAATACATATATCTATACAGCTCGACACCAGCATAGGAAATCACTGATGTTGCTAACTCGTTAGAAAGAGTGGTGCTGATTCCATCAAGTGAGACACCATTGACAATCTTCTGTATACAAGCTGTAGGTTTTACTGAAGTTACTATACTTCCCCGGCCTAAACTCTGGTGACAGGGTCACGGAGGGCAGGCAGGCTACTGCCCTCCATCCTGCATTAGGGTGCCCTGGGCTGTGTATTAAAACCAATACAGCACAGGTTGTCTTTTTTTTTTTTTTTTTCCAAGGAAAGCAATGCTTGCAATTTAAAACCACTTTTGTGAATCGAGTTCTGTAAGCAGCTTGATACCAATTTTTATTCGTAAATATTTTGATGCTGATTTTCCCGAAAAATCTTATGGTGCTCACGGCATCCTATTATTTAGACTCGCATGGGGAAAAAAGAGAGGATATAATAAATACTGACGTTTCATTTGTTTATCAATAAGGCCTTGTTCATCTCCGTTAGGTATGCTATTGTAAACGTCAATTTCCCTTTAAAATAAAGATTGTTTCTTAATTAATTTCTTGAAAACAATTTCATGCAAAACATTTGAAAATTTTCTGTATGATTTTATTTTGAAAGCAAATTCACCTTCAAATAAATATATAAAAATAATAATAAACTTGAAATTCGGTTAAAAAAATTAAAATCCAATTTCACCAGATATTTCTGGAGAAATAATTATCAATTAGCTTCCCAGATAAAATCTTCAAGTTATTATACTACCAAAGATTTTCTTTAATCATGACAAGCATTTAACAATCGTCGGGCGGTGGTGGTACTGGGGTGGAACGTGCAGCTCATTTTGCAACGGTGCGGTGGTGACAAACCTTTTTTTTTAACTCCTCTCTTTTTTTCTCACTGCTACTTACGCCTCACCTTTCAAAACTTAATCATCACATAGTTTGTATTTATTTCAATTTCAATTTATTATTATTATTTGTATTGATTTTAATATTTTATTTTATTTGATTTTTATTTTTTTAATTATTATTTTTAATTATTTTCTTGATTTATTTCTTTTTAGTTTTGTTCTTTGATATTTTATTTCATTTAATTTTTTATCTAATTTAGATCCTTGTTTTTTTTTCTTAATTTATCTTGTTCTTCAATTTGATCCCTAATTATTTTTTTTTATTTGGTTTTTGTACTAGATTTAGTCCTTATTGTTTTGTTTATTTTCTGTTTGCTTTTTTAATTTTTTATAATTGAGAATTTTACTTTGTTATTTTTTCATGTCCACCTATAAGTTAATCGCAGTCTCATGACTTGGGTTATTAGTTTTAAATATGAGCTTGATTTAAGTTCGGTTATTTTTTACAAGTTAATATTTTTTTTCAATTTTATCATTCAACATTGGTTTATTAGGTCTTGAACTTCGTGATTTATTTTGTTTTTTTTTTGTTGGGTTATCTCGGTCTCATATATTTAACAGCAATTTTTTTTTTCAATATTTTTTATTTAAAATTGATTTTTTTATTTTTATATTTAGTATTATTTATTGACCCTTAAACTTTATGTTTCATTCTCTTTCTCTTTCTCTTTCGCAGGGTTGTGTCGGGTCGGGTTAGTCAGGAAAAGGACCAGAGCCGTGTAATTGGAAAAATCACATCAATGCTTTAAATGTTTCGAGTGCAAGCAAAACAATAAAGTAAATTCTGCAATCAATATCATGTGAAGAGAGCCATTCTCTAAGCACCTCCCACGTAAAACAACCTGACAACCTAACTACTACATCAAGGTGAAAGTGTACTTAATAAATGTGGGCTCAGCTCAGCCAGATTTTGATATACGACTGCGAGATTTGATATGATAAAATTAAAGTGCTCAGAAAATCGAATCTACACCGTCCCGAACCATTATATAGGGTCCAAGTGGAGATTTTTTTATGGTCCGATGAGGCCCCATGGCATCTTGCAGTTTTAGATTTTCCATGATTTTTATTGCCGCAGCTGCATTTTGTCAACGAGAAGATCATGACCGGAGAAGAAGAAGGCACGCAGCGCCGTATGCAGGTATCATGGTCCTAACCGCTAACAGCTTATTCCAGGATGTTGAAATTTAGGACCCATCGGAAAATGTGGAGTTACATTTATGCGACCACATGCATATGTCCCATCTTCCTTTTCGAGGGCTCGTGTCTCTTTGACAGAAGAAGACATGGGCAATCAATTCACTTCTTGTTGTTTTATGAATCACTTGTCCATGTAATTGCATTTTCTCAGCTCACATCACAGGTGATGGACGGGTTAAAGTTTCTTTTTTTTTAATAACTTTAAATACCTGATCAACTTACATGTTGCTTAACTAAAAATATATTTAGATATTAATAAAAATAATATAAACCATATCTCAATATCTTATCTAAAAATTTAAACTATTAGATGAGATTTCAAGATATTATTTATATTATTAGCTAACAGCATGATAACATAGCTTTGATGACCAAGCGTTTACGGGTTCGAATCTCATCATTCTTATTTATTTGATAAAAATTAAGCACAATATAATGTGGCCCTGTGTAAGTTTAAAGCCTAAAAAACTTTCACTTGAGAGGATATATTAGAAAATAATATAAATTATATTTTGAAATCTTAAACTTTTAAGTTGAGATGATTATTTGACATATATATATATAAATACTTTCATGTAAAATTGATGCATAAATACCACATGTGAAGTTATTATAATAAATATATAATTAAATATCCTGGTTAGATCCACAATAAAATTAATTGATATTTTGTCAAAATTATTTTATCCTGTATTAATTCATAATTTTGTATGCTAATTAGCCCATTTATCTTTAGAAAAAGGGTCTGGCAGATATTTTTTTATTGTCGTGTTACTTCGAGGGCTCACAATTACACGTACGGAAGCGGAATACACGACGAGTCGCATGGACTGAGGTAAAATTGTATGTTGAATATTATAAGGTTAATTAAGGATAGATTAGTTAGAATATTTTTTTAGCAAATTTAATTATTTTGTTTCCTATCTTTCAGTCATGGGCTTTTTTATCCTTTGAAAATTACTTATATAATAAAATTACTCCATTAATTTTAGTTCATGTTTGTTTAATTATTATTTATTTTATTTTTAATATCTTTTCAATTTTAGATTTTTTTAATTTCATCATTGAAAATTTTATCTAATTTATCTTTTAATGTATTTTCTAGGTTTTTCTTTTGAGAGTATTTTTTTTTAATCTCTTTCTCATAATATCACAGGTGGTTAGTTATCTAAGTTAATTACAGACATTATTTTTTAAAATTGATTTTTTTATTTTTTATTAAATTAATAGACTTTGAATTTTATAATTTTTTTTCTTTAGTTTATGCGTGTTGTCTCAATTTTATATACCAGATCTCGTCTTAATAGAATCAATCTAAATTAATTTAGATTATAATAACCTTATTATTATTTTTATTTTCCAAAGAAAAAATTTAATCTAGCTCACAGCACTGATCGCGACACCTATTTAGTCATTTTCTAAGATTAGTCAAAGAAATGGAAAGGAAATAAAGTATATTAAAAGCTTATCCTGTGCATCGTTTGGTCACCACATAAGTAGTTCCGTCGTGGATGGCGACACACCGTAGATTGCTAAGAAAAAGTGGTGATGTGTCACAAAACCTGACTCCCCTCACGTGGCTCGAGATTTTGACGTCAGTTGGAGAGACTAACTACTTTTTAGTTCATGACTGCAGTGTTCGGCACTGAAATAAAATTGTTTCTGAGAAATTTTAAATATATATTTTTTAAATTAATATATTTTTGGTATTTTTAGATTATTTTATTATATTAATATTAAAAATAATTTTTAAAAATTAAAAAATATTATTTTAATATATTTTAAAATAATTTTTTTTTTAAAAACCCTATCGTATTTCTAAACAACCTTTCATGTCTGAGAGTTTTTTTTTTTTTTATTTTAACTTGTACTATTTAAAATATCCAATTAAAGGAATATTAGTTCATAAGCCAGGCGCGTCCAATCATTATTTTTCTAATATAACAAAAACAAACTTGAAGATAGGAGATAATCACTTGGTATTTATTTTTATTAAATTTAATACAGTGAATTAATCTTAATTTTTTAAAATTTTTTATTTAGCTTAAATTTAAAAATAAATTATATATGAAAAAAAAAACTGGATTGAAACAAAAAATCAACAGTAAAACTCCATAAACATTTTCAAGTTTTTTAAGTATAATAGGATGGTGTGATTAGTTTGTTAACTCTATTTAATTTCGCTAAATGTAATTTAATTCATCTCAGTTGAAGATGCACTCAAAAAGATATTTGGACACGTTTACAACTAAACTTTAATTAACGATAAATTAAGAAATTATTCAATATATTAAAAGCTATGCTTTTTTTTTTTTTCTTTCTTGTTAGGATAAGACACGTATTTATTTTTTATTGTGATTATAGTAAGAAAAGGAGAGAGGTAAATCTGGAATTTACAATACTGTTGATTCAAGCATTTCCTGACGAGTCAATCTAAGAAGTAAAGCTCTCCATGACAAAGATGGGGCTCCACCTCCATCCGAAAAGGTTGCTCCAGGAACAGAAACCTTGCCGTCGATTTGTTTTGGTTACAGTATGAACAGGCTGCCTGCTCGAGACAGAGCACCAATTACAGAACGTGGGGCCAACGTGAAAAAAAACAGGACAAGTAGAAATAAAAAGAACAAAAGAAAACAAGAGCAATGCAATAGTATAATATAATTTTTTTGAAGCACGAATCATGTGTTTCCTGTGAAATAAGCTTTAAATTGAAGGGACAATTACAAGAGATTTCAGATTTTTGGGACTAAAACGTGAAGTTTTTGAAAGTTTGCGGATGCCATTGTTAATCCATGTACGTTTTCCAAGGACCTCCATGTAATTTTACATGTATTCTACTAAAAATATCTTTCTCCAAATTTTGATAATTTTTTTAAATTGTAAAAAAAAAAACTATCGTAATACCAAACATATACAAGGAGGAACCTTCTTTTTCTCGAGGCAAAAATCTAGCAATCGCTAATTTCACAGAATTGCTAGAAATAAACGAACATGAACTTTCGGGGAAACTTCAGTGGTGCTCAGCTCCATCCATTATTTTGTCTCAAATATTCCCATCCTTGGTAGGTGGCACTCTCTTCTCACGGTTTGCTTTCAGAGTTCAAATGTGAATGAAATATACCGAACTCTTTCGTGTGTTTTGTTTGGTAGCTGGAACTAACAAAATCTGATTACCTTTCAGGATCTGAATGCAACAAACCAACCATTCATTTATCATCTTCAGGATTCTTTTGGACCGCCAACTCGATCCATTTTATCAGTACCAAACCTTCCAAGCTAAGGGGTTAATTCACACGGGATATTTTTCTCCAAGAGAGGGGGGGGGGGGGGGGGGGTAAAAAGAAAAAAAAAATTTATAAAATTAAAAAAAAAACATTTGATATTTTTTATTTGAAATTAAAAAAAAATAATAAAATAGAATTAAAAT
>Ga0325410_1000103_pt1 | contig 81330 bp, 42 predicted proteins | sample PopdelMetagenome_16_FD_206182 | JGI IMG/M metagenome (GOLD analysis project Ga0325410, IMG submission 206182) | Populus deltoides microbial communities from Bellville, Georgia, United States - Xylem-PdIQD-R3 | ecosystem: Host-associated > Plants > Phyllosphere > Stem > Wood/Secondary xylem... | reverse complement strand
TAAAGGATACATCATGCTTTTTAGGGTTTGTCCACACTCCACTCAAACACAAATTATTGCCCTAAAATTCCATGTCCCTTTTCCCAAAAAACAAATCATGTCCATGTAGAAAATAATCGAGCTTGAAATCCGATTGGTTCTTCATTTTTATTTGCCATGACTTTATTAAGCGTAATTAGGCTCTAATTAAGTAATCAGCCGAGATACTTTCTACTTTCTGAAGTTGCATTATTTGCTTTATATCTTTTCATCATCCAGTGTTGAATATTGCTTGTAAAGAAGCTTTTGTACTTAATATTCTTTCAAGGCACTTTCTAATAATCCATTCATGTGGCATCCAAAGCAAGAAATGATTTTGAGAAAGATTTTGGATGCCCCCAGCAAGATATCCTAAGGACATTTACATATGTCCCAATATGGCGTCTTAGGGGCACCGTTTTGCATTGGAATGGGTTACGCAATGCATAATTCTACCCTAAAAATCACACGCAACGAAGCTTTTGTGTATAAAAAATGTTTGTGATTTGATGTATTATTTATTATAATAAGTTTAATTATAATATATTATTATATAATATGATCATGAGCGTGTTTGGAAGGGTGATTATGATTGCTTTTTAAATTTATTTTCACTTAAAAGTATATTAAAATAATATTTTTTTATTTTTAAAAAATTATTTTTAACATCAGTGCATCAAAATGATTTAAAAATATCAAAAAATTATTAATTTGAAGCAAAGAAAAAAATAAATTAAATTTTTTTTTTTACAAAAACGCTTTTAAAACAAAAAACAAAATCCTATCCCTATAAAATAATTCCATGGTTAGTTTTGTGTAAAAATTATATTTAAGTGCGTTTTAAAAATGTATTTGATTTAAAAATAATATTTTTATATAATATTAATGTATTAATATTAAAAATAAAAAATATTAATTAATTTAATATGTTTTTAAATAAAATATATTTTTAAAATATACCATATACAATAATATCAAACACTATAAAGATGCCTTACAACTCCCATGATTGACCTGCAGATCCTTAAGTGAAGCCTTATCATGGTATAAAAATAAAATCCTGCAAAATTCAGGCTGGCAAAAAGATCTTCGTATCCATTTAATTTCTAGAAATCTATCTGTTTTTTTTTAATGAAAAAAAAAATAAAAGAATCGCATGTATAATTGGCCAGCTAGATCGATAGGGTGGATCATCACCATGTTCATTTAACCGTGCATGTTATTATTTTTTAAAGCAAAGATGGATATAATTAAAAACAATTAAATATATCTTCACATCCACACTAAAAAATATTATTATAAACGAACATGCTCAGTCTTGCACGTCTGACTGTTGATCATTTCTTTGTGATTTTAATGGCGAACACGCTGAAAACCAATCATCGGAAAGTTTAACTAACGATATGAGTAGTTTTATTTACCTCTGATTCTATTTTTATACCTTTTAATAATTTGAGGTTAATTTTTTTTTATTAATATAGATATCCGAGTCAATTTACACACCTCAACTAATTCCACGAATCCTAAAATTAATGACCATGTAAATTTTTAGTAGTTATTATATATTAACATGGTGGGAGAAGGTAAGTTTATTTTTTTGTGTTAGTATTTTTTTTCTAAATTTAAAAATAATAACATGGGTTAAGAAAATAATTAAGGTAAATATTTTTATTAATTTTTTTATGATAAATAAAAATAAATGAATGAATTGAATAACTCAAGATAACCATAAAATTATTTTAATCATCTAATTAAAGAAAATGATCAAACATTTTGTGTGTATATATATTTTTTATTTTTTACATGTCTTGTTGCACGACTATATAAATTTTACATGAGCTGAATGTATTTCATATATTAAATAATTAAATAATATAATTTTTATATTTTAATTTTTTATAAAATGAAAGAATTTTTTTCTTATATAATTGAATGAAAATGTCGCTTAATAATCGAACATAAAGAATAGTTTTGATAATGAACTTCGACCTAAGCGTATCTTAATTGTTGAAAAATAATAATTGGAGGAAAATAAAATGTGCTCTTTAATTAGTAAAACTATGAGTTTTTTAAAACACTGATTAGCCGAGAAATCCAGAAAAATAATAAAAAATATCAAATCAAGAGAAAAAAACTAAAAAAACAAGTTAAAAATCAGAAAATTCACAATGTTCGTGGATGAAAAAGACATAGGTGTAAACTTATTTAATGGTTTCAAAAAACTAAAACCATTAAATAAAATAGGTGTAAGCTTTAGGCCGACATGGGTGTAATGGAATTTTTAAAATGTTGGTTGATGAAAAAGACATGCACAATGTTTCTTGTGGGAAGAATTAAGCCTAGTTTAATGATAAGGGGACCATGAAACCCTATACTATAGAAATTTATGTTTTTTACTCTTAGAATTTTGAATTTCTTAATTGTACCCTTCAAGTTTATTTTATAGGAATTACATATTTTGCACCCAAATATGTTTCTTTCGTTTCCCCTCTACTATTTTATGTTAATAAAACCTTAAATTATTAGCTGCATTAATGTGTTCTATCAAACTATATTATTATTATTATTATTATAAAAGAAAACACACAATCATGAGGTCAAAGCACATGTTTTTATATGTATATATCGGTCTTCTTCTTTCCCTGAAATTTGCTCTACTTTTTTTTTTTCTTTTCTTCGTTGCTTACCTATTTTCTTCTTCTGAGAAAAGAAGACTACAAGGCATGGACGCCATAGCCCCACGGATAGCCTTTTGCATGTTCTTTAGAAAAGAAAAGTCGACCCACAATGCCCGGCAAGAATCATGATTCCTGAAAGCTCCCAGTTTATAAAGGATCTTTTGTTTGGAATGGCAAAACCTTTATTGGGATGCGAGACTGGGACCATCCACCTTTAGAAACAGTTAATAACTACAATTTGTTGAAGATGTTTGCTTGACTTGTGCCTTGGACACTGTCTATGGATCAGCCATGTCCATCTGCCTCATGCAAGTTGTTCACTTTTCACGAGGGTTAACGCTACATTTGATCCCTCTATTCTCAATTTTGTTTTAGTTTGCTCCCTTTTTTTTTCCCCTTCCTAAACCCATCTTCTTGCTCTCTGTTTTATAAATGTTAAACCCAGCATTTGACTATTATAATAGATGATATCAAGTGACATTCATGTTTTAAAACCTAGATCACCCAACAAGTTGGTCTAAATTCAACCGGCTTGGTACTTGAAAAAAGTAGATAAAAATCTCTATGACCTGGTAAGAAACTCAGGTTGATCTAGTGATCCGACCGAACTATCCTGACCATGTTAATATCAATAACAATAAAGGTAATTTAAAAACAAAAAGAAGAAGAAGAAGGGAAGATTACAATAAGATAAAAAGAAACAAAGAAACAAGAGGACCAGACAAAAAAAAGTGAAAGAAAGAGGACTGGATGCACCAATACCATTGACCACTTTTCATATTACACGGCACTGATCTACTAGAGAAGATATCATTCATGTGGAATCCTAAGCTTAATCAGATGCAAATTGCCCAATTGCTAGAATAATATATTAAATTGTCAAAAAAAAATTTGGAAAATTGTAGGAGAATATTTGCAACTGCATTGGAATGTGGAGAAATATTTTTTTTATGGATATTAGATCTTTCCTCTAGTTCCCGACTTCCTAAAATTAAAAATTAGTGAGCTATTTTGGAAATTATCACTTAATTATCTTGTTGGGATATATAAACTGAAGTGGTCAGAGAAGTTGAAATAAAAGGTCCACTGAAAAAAAAAAAAAACTGATAGGCAAGATAATTTATAATCCATTAAGAATTGAATGAACATGTATAAATGTAATTACCAATTAGGGTAATATACAAAGGATAATTTGTAAACTTTTTTGTCTCATAATAGTATGTGTTGTCTGTGACTCTGTGCACGTTTGCAACAATGGTAAAGTGGAATTAGGGCCTTGTTTAACTTAATCCGTTTCAGTGTCCCAATGGCTTGCTGGGTCTGTCTCTGTATGAGCTAACAACTAGAGCTAGGTTGCTCTATAAAGTACAAATTAATTGTAGCCTTTCTTACTACTACTTGATTTGCATGTAAATTAATCCCAAAAGGGATCTTTGTGAATACAATTATCTCTTGAGATTGCCTCCTGTGTCCCAATCACTGTAGTGTTGTATCTAGCGTAATTAACCTAAGTTTAGCATGTAAAGAGTACTCATGAGCATAGAGAGGGAGAGGGAGAGAGGGAGAGAGGGAGAGTGATTGAATGGATTTTTCAAATTAAGTTAATATTTTTGCCATTTGTTAATTCTTCAAAACAAAATCAAAACATGCATCGACCTGAATTTAATTTCTTAGTGTAAATACATCGTTGATTTTTCCAACACATCAAGCAATCAAATTCCCTGATACTTGTTCCAACATTCGGTTGATTCTTTCCCCTCAGATATGGAAATCGAAGTGTGAAGAACTAAAGAAGTCAATCAAAGTATATTAGGCTTAATTTCTTCTCAAAATACATGTACAGCCCGGCTTGCTTTGAAGAAAGGCAAGCATAACACGTAATGCTTGCGCTAAATAAATATCAAATAATTAATATTGACTTTGATAAAACGCCCATCACCATATCTACTCATGTGCTCAAGAAGATCCAAGAAAATCTATTTTATCATCCCATTGAAGGTTGACCTTCCCATGATTTGTTTGAGAGAAAAGATGATAATGATTTGTAATTAATTACTATTTTGTTTGGTTAGGAATTATTAATACATATGGCATCATTTGGTTCATCTAAACAAGCCAATGGTTTTGTAATTAATGTTTTTTGCTGGTTCTTTTTCCATGAATAACATCATTTGCAGAAGAATACAGAGATAAACAAGATGTGAGAGAATTTTTATAACCTTGCGTTCCTCTCATGGATCCAGCAATTGAATGATCCACCTAATTAAATTAAATTTCGAGAGAAAAATTATAATTTTTTTTTTATAATTGAAGTTACTTGTACTATTGGCATCCATATTTATAAACAAAGACTAACATTTTGTGCACAGTTTTGATGAAAGAAACAAACCAATGTCTCTCAGTCAATCGGCTTAATCCAGTCTTGTTTGTCTAGTGAATTTTTTAATTTTAATTAGAAAAGTAGTTCTTCAGCTATGATTCCCGAGGTCTCTGTTGGTTCTTACAATGGTTTAATTAAGCTTTTCTGCTTCAAATATCTACCTGTGGCATTAATTTTATATTGCTGAAATCTTCCTACTTGGGCAAATGGGGTTGGCCTTATACGAAACTTATTTTATTTTAAGCCATGGTGCCCATGATTTGGCCATGATATGCACCCATGACCTAATCTTATGTGTTGATTGTAGAGCTTTAACTAATCTCTTGTCTGAATTTGTATGTTCTCCAAAAGATATATCTGCAAAGTAAAACTATATCTTATAAATCTAATAGCTTCTGTGGAGGATTCATTGTATCGAAGCTTTGAGACGCTATAATTTAACTGATCTAATAACCTTAGTGGTTGCCTCCTCCTTCTAATCGCTTCAACCACCCCCTTTTCTCTTTGTTAATTTGTAGTATGGTTTCATGTAGTTTTAGAAACCTTTTTTTTAATTTCTCCCTCCAAGTCTTTCGGTTAATTAGGACAAATATAGAGACATTAGCCGAATATTGACACTTTTTTTTATGAAAAAAAAGATTGATTTTGTTTTTAACATTGTATTATCCACCTAGTTTGTCTTTGTTCGATAATCAAGGGGGGAAAAGGGTGAAATATTCATAAATGGATGATGTTTTAGTTGAAGGGGAACATCTTAGGAGATCGCCATTAATGAAATGAATCTTCAATAGGATCAGACTTAGGTCCACCATATCATGTTCAGAATTTCTCAGCAAGGCAGCATTGTCATTTCGTTGACATTGACCTAAACAATTTTTCGTTGTATAGGTCAAATAAAAAAAAAATAAGGTGGGTTAGTTTGTGAACTCTCTTTCTGCGCCATTTATAACATTTTTTTTTTTAATTTTTTATTTTGTATGAATCATTCTTTCGAACGTATGGGATTCCTAACTTACTACTATAGTGACCTTTCGACTGAAGAAACCATGGTAAAGAGATTAGAATTTTTTAAAAAAATTACATTTCTATAGTGTCCCTACTAATTACTGTGAATTGCTTAGTTTTTACATGGATTTTCTCCTAGGAGGATGGATTATCAAGTTTTTTTTTACATGGATTTTCTCTTGGATAACATGGTTTTGATCTGATTAAAAAAAGAGATGAACATGGTTTAATGTAAAAAAAACCAGTACAAAAATACTACTTAAAAACAATTTGCTGGCATTAATTGACGGGGAATAATATCTCTCGATCCTCATGTAGTGGAATCCAATAAGAAATTAAAACTAATTAAGAAGAAAAAAATCCGTAATTTACTAAATTCATGACTCCCGGGCATTAGCTCATATACAAAAATGAAAAGATTATAAAACTAACCCTGAAATTTAATTAATCACCTCACGGCTCCAAAAAAAAAAAAAGGAAAAAATAATATTTTTTCTTGAGAAGGCAATATATATTTCATTGGAACATAATTGAACCACCATGGAAGCCGTATCTTACCAAATTAATAGTGATTATATATAATAGATGATGATTTTTTTTTTCCTCTTGATAGGGTGATTATAAGAGATCATGATGACTGTCCACTTATATGCCAATATAACGTGGTACCCAAAATCAACTTTCAAGGTCATCTTCTCTTTCAGATATGGGAGAAATGAAGGAGAGGGAGGGAACCATGTGGAGAGAAGCAAAAGGAAGGGGGACCATATATATTTGGCACCCAAAAAGCCTAATTTCTAATCAAGTAGGAATTTCCTCTGTCGAAGTTCTCTATTTGTGTGACAACAAGCCATGTGATGACAAGATATGCCTCCCTAGCTTGTAGTCTTATACTCTCTACAAGATGATTTACATCTCATGATTTCGAACCCACCATGTACGTTTTGATTTATTAATTTTCTTGATTCTGAACTTGCTTTCTGATCTGTAAGGTGGCCACGCCAGAAACCCATCAAGATCAAGGTAACTATCATACCCGGACCAGGGTTTAGGTTCTGATAATTGATCAACAAATCAATCTAAACTTATCTCAAAATACAATGTTTTTTTTTGGATTTAAAAAAAAAAATTAATAAAACAATGTTGTATGAAAAATAAAATAAAATGGTGTTATTTTAAATAATTTTTTTAAAATATCCTTAAAATTAATTCCATCAAGTTTCGCTTGAGTTTAGTCCAATTAATTGGATTACGAGATTGATCTATTCGGTAACCTAGGTTTGATGAGGTTAATTTTTAAAGATTATTAGTCCAATTAATTGGGTGAAATAATTGATTTTAAACTAATTTATATATTAATCAAATGAGATCATTAGTTTTTATTAATTGTTTAATTGAGTCCACACCATGGAAGCTTTTAAAATTAGTATAATTGTGCTAGAGTGTGAGAATTTTACCTGCTTTCCTTTTGAGCAACTAAACTAAAAATATTATTTGGTTCTTTACACACCAAAAAATATTATTTTTATTTTTTAAAATTTTAAATGCTTTCCTTTTGAGCAACTAAACTTAAATATTATAATATTTCTCGTTCCACAAAAAACTTGTTTTACATAGTTAATATAAGTTCAAATTTTATTATCCAAAAAAAATTATTTTTATATGAAAATTTTTCATGACTTCATCAGAAATATAGATAATGTACAGCCATCAATGAGAATCAATATAGAGATTAAAAAAACTAAAACATATTAAATCAATTAAGAAAATCAAACAAGAATGGAAAGTATAGAAATTAAATAATGAACTAAAAAAAAGGGAAAAACTACTAGAAAAATCACGACAACTTACTAAAAAAAAAGAGAGAAATATTTCCATTAATTTTGGAGCTTAATATCTCAATCCCTTTCAAACCTCCTTCCAAACAACTAAAAAGACAACCATAAATCTTGGACCATCGAGACTCTCTCCTCTTCCATCAGCGCATCACCAACCTAATCTTACTCTAGTATGTACCCAAGCCACGACTAAGACCTCTGGCAATCTCGTTGTTGATTTTTAATCCGTGCAAAGCTTCTCCAACGCCTCTAGTGGAGTGATTTATGGAACTAGATGAAGAGATGGAGGAGAGGACAACGAAAATGACGATGGAGGGGAAGTGGAGGATCTGAGTTTGAATGAAGAGTTATGCATTTTTAGGGTTTGGAATTTAGAGTGTGTGTATTATTAATACTCCAATTGAAAGGGGATTTTTCTTTGAATAAGGTCTTTCTGTATATTTTTTTAAATTTCGATTGAATTATTCTCGTATTTTATCTGGTTTTTATAGTCTAGGGTTTTGAAATTATTTTTAGTTCCTCCTTCCTTCCTTGCTAAAAAAAAAAAATTACACGGGCCATTATAAAAAAACGTGTTATGTATTCAAAATTAACTATGATTTAATGACTTTCAACAGTATGGATTGATAATCTGTAGCAAAAGGAGAACGAATTTCAAAATTCTGACATCCACATGAAAATTTTGGGGCTCGAGCCCTAAATGTTCACCGATTATTTAAATAATTTATAGTGTAAGGTCAATCCCCTTGTGTAAACATGCGTGTGCGTTAAATCAAATTCCTTTAAAAATAATAATAAAAATAATTATTAGATAATAATAATAATTAGACAAGATCCTGAGAGTTGTATATTTGGTCGATGGAAATACCAAATGTCATTGATACAAAGGTAGGGCCAAGGCGATCATGAAATCTGACGAGTGAACGTGTGAGGTTGGTTCTTAGGCAGACAAGCTCAGCTAGAATCACACTGTTATGATGTAGGTATAAACCTTGTCTAGAATGGTGGGATATAGATGGCCTAGATGCGTCCACCCATTCCATTTTAGCCTTGTACATAGCAACCCATCTAGGCCAAAACATCTATAGCGATTCATGAACAAAGGGGGGTCTCGGCCACTTTAATGGCATGCCAGAGTATGTAGATTGCATAACAAACACGGCAATTATGGAGTGCAAGGACAATTAGGGTTTGATTTGGTAACTTCTGGGTGGAGGTAATCTTGACCTTGTTTTTTAAAAAAGGAATCGTCGTTTGTTAAAGTATTAAAAAAATAATATAAATAATATTTTAAAATCTTACCTTCTAATTTAAATTTTAATGTTGAGATAGTTTTAGAATTTTATTGACCAAGCGATCACGTGTTTAAATATTATTAACTCTATTTTAATTAAAATTTAATTAATAGTGCAAGGTAGAGTAGGCCCGAGTAAATTTCAAGTTCAAAAAACTTCCACTTGAAAGGGGTGTTAAAGAATAATATAAAGCTATTATTGAGATCTCATCTAAAAGCTTGTGTTATTGGGTTGAGATGGTTCTTTAATATGGTATCAGAGTTTTGTTAACCGAGCAATTACGAGTTCAATTCTCACCACCTTATTCTATATGATAAAAATTAAGCACAAAATACTATGAGTTTGTGTAAGTTTCAAACTCAAAGAGTTTTCATTTGAAGGGGTGTGTTAGAGAATAATATAAATCATATTTTTGGACTTCACCTAGCAACTTAAAAATTAAGCACAAAATACTTTTAAGTTGAGATGATTCTTTGACGTGGAGATGAAATTCAAACCACAAACAACAGATCTCAAGTGATGTTGTTGGACTTGCGATAACGGGTGGTTCTGAGCAGTCAAGAATAAATTTGCCACAACTAGATGAGGATCTACCAGACCAGAATAACAACTTAAAAAATCATAACTTTTGATCTAACCGTTGAATCACACTTAATTTTTTACATAAGTTTTTGGAGGTTACTATTTATATATATATTGTTTTCATCCTACAACATTTATAATTATTACAAATTGAATTTTTTAATTTGTTTCGTTCTATTTTTTATGATGTTATCATTGTTTCATAATCTAAATTAGAAGTTTTGTAAATTAGCTAGGGTTGATTCGACTCAATTTGAAATGTGATCGTTTTACTATTTTAAAAAAATAGTCTTATTTATTATGTTACCATTCCAGTATTTAAAAAGATTTCGTTCAATATACATTATTTTTTAGTTAATGGTTGATTTTTTTTATTGAAAAAGCACTTTAGTAACATCCTTGTTTTTTTTTAAATGATCTGACCTATAGCATATAGCACGGGCTAAGTATCTAATTTTAAACTAGAGGTAAAAGATTTATAGCATCTTGATTGGTTGCTTCTAGCAAAAAAAAAAATAATCAAAGAGAATGCTTTCATAAACTAAATACGAGTGAAGGTAAGAACAAGTTTTAGTCATTGGACATTGCCAACAAGATTTATGTACTTTTTTTAATTTGTTTATTATAATATTATTTTAAAACTAGCTGATTAAATTAAACTAATTTGTGACTAAATTTGATATTGCTAAACAAGAGATGGTTTAGTTTTGCAAACTCGTCCCATATCCCCACTAGACGGCAAGTTCAAGTGTGCTCTAGCTTTGTAAAAAAAAAAAATCTCTAAAATTATTCATTATTTTTATTAATAGATTTTTTTTCTTCATAGAATCACCCATGTTCATATGATCACGAATATAAAATTATTAAATTTAGTATAATTATTCCAGCAGTCTAAGATTTAAATTGTTAATTTGACAAATTGATTTAGATTAATCAAACAATTTTATTTTGTTTTAAAAAAATTAAATTTTAATAGTATTGTTAATTGATTTATTTTTTTTTCTAACTCAACCAACTAAGATTTGAGTATAATAATAATACAAAAACCAAAAAAACCTTCCCTGTCTACGTGATCATGAGTCATGACCATGCTAGTGATCCAATCAATAAAATTTGGAACTGAAATTTATATCATTAAAAAGAAATTTGATGCATATACATATACATATACGTATACATATACATATACATATACATATACATATACATATACTCACACATCCTAGTTATTATTATTGGTGTAGCTAAGTAGGGGGGGGGGGGGGGGTATCGTATCATATGTAATGTTTGGCAATTGCTTACATGGCTCCACTAAACAATTTGTAGTAATCTTGCATGATTGGATTGTACGTGACAGGTTGTCCAACGATTTAAAGTGTGTCGGGGAATCTCTCATTTTTCTTTAATGTTTGTAGCTAACCATGAGAAGGGAATTTTCTTTCAAATTATATATATTTTTTAATTTTAATAACAAATAATCGATGCTCGATTGAATGTAAAATTATTTAAAAAAAAAACACGGGATTCTGCCACTATTTCTTAGAGTGCAGATTAAATTTGATTTTTTTTTTTAACAAATATCAGAAGTTATCGCTAGCTAGTTATTGGTTAAAAAATGCAACTTGCTGATAATTCATGGCTGTAGATTAATTATAAATTATAAAAAATATTAAAAAAAGTTAGGGTGTAAACATTGTTTATATAAACAACAAGACAGCGAAATCATCTCAATTGTTTTTTCATTCACCTTTTTTCTTTTTTTTATTGGATTATTTTACTTTTTATTTAATAATTGTAGTTTTATGATATGCGGGATGGTTTTAAAAATTTATTTTTATCTAGTTATGTTGCAATTAATATATATATATATATATATATTTATAAGAGAGTAATTGAATTAAGTTATGGAGGAAAAATATATTTTGTTAATGAATCTTTTATGACGAAAACATATTTTTTTATTAGTAGTACGTTTTCTGAAGAAAATTAAACTATTACAACATAATATAAGGGGCCGGATGGAACTATAAAAAAAATAGAATTGGATAATAAAAAATAAAGAAGTGTTCAAGGAACAAAGTAATTAATAGTAAAAATAAAAACACTGCACAGTATCTCTATGTTTTGTTTTATTAAATAGTGTAATTTTGTAAAAATCCTCTAATTATGATCATCCGCAAATCTCCTCCCTCTTAATCATCAATCATTCAATGTGCAGTCATTTCTCTTCACTCAATTTTTTTACTGGATTTTCTAGAGCCCCAATATTGATATTGTAGAGAATTTCTTCCCCTAAAAAACAGAAATTAAACAGGTTGCATGAAATTTACCTTTTGAATGTATATTTCCCCTGTTATTATCAAGACAAGATTCAAATAATTAAGGTCCAAAAGGACAACACGAACTCTCACAAAATTTGAATGCTGTTTGGTGAAAGACTTTAATTAGGGAGACATTTAGCTCTGCGGTCACAACCCTAGTGGGGAGCACTCCAATGGGAATGCAAGGCAGCAATCGTCTTCTTTTCACCATAATATTCTGGGAGTGCTGAGATTATTAAAAGCAAATTTATTTAAAATATAAATTGTAAATCCCCTTGGAGCCATCACATTAAATATTTAATGTGGGAAGAAAAAAAAAATTGAAATCTAAAATTGATTTTAACTTGGGCATCTCATGATTAATTACTTGAGGGGGTAAGATCTTGTCATGGCAAGGGAGGATGCATCCTTTCTCCCTTTTAACTCCTAGTGTTTACATTTCAAGCAAAGATGTTGAATTTCTGTGAATTTTCCGATCCTCATTGAAATGTCTTCGGCCAAACGGAAATTAAACACTCAAAATTTTCTTACCTCCATTGAGAGATGTCTTCAATAAACACTCAATTTTGATATATAAAAACTGATAATAAATAGTAAAAGATATAGTTATATAACCCGTTCAAGATTTAGATTACAAGTTTACTGAATCAATTTAAAATTTATCTTTTAGTTAAAATAATGTGGACTAGATTTAGAATCAACATGTCATTTGATTGACCCACAAAATCAAATCGTGTTTTAAATCTATAATATTAAAAAAAAAAAACTTAACTTAGAAGTCTCGGAATACAAATTTTAGACGAACAGCTAAGACTCGCACTCTTGTCTAGTCTAACATGCCTTTGTGATAAAAGCAGGAGTTCATGGTTTTTGATTCACTAATTAGGTCGATTGACAAAATTATTGGAGCAGAAATATGCCCTTTTAAAAAGGAAATCATAGCAACCGCAATCACCAAGAAAGTTAACGCGGGTTGTCAAAATGCTGACCACTTTTCTTCATCATTTACATGATCAAATTCTGCAGTCCAAGGTAAAAAGAGAAAGGCATGGAATTTGAAGATTTTAAGCTCCATTGGCCCCCACTAAAATTTTCTCCCTTGATCACTTTATTATTTGCAAGTGCCGTTTGCTAGCTTTAGTTAGTTTTCTTGTTAATGGATCTAAACTTTATTATCTACTGTTGCTCTAATTATAAGATTCTGATGAGTTTTGACAGATTATTACATCGGTTTATGTTAATGTGTGAATATACACACACACATAAAATTGATTTTACTAAAAATTTAAGTTAATTTGCTAACCCAGTTAAAATTTATTTTTTTTATTTTAAAAAAATTACTTTAATCATTTAAGAAAAATAATTAGATTACCCCAGATTTACGCTATTCCCTTCACACTTTTCTTGGTCTTGGTCAACTTCACGTGGAGTTTAAAAACAAATCACTAATAGTAGTAGAAATCTAATAGCACGGTAGACAAAATATTTTGGGTCTAATCATAACTATATTTGACGTAGAATTTGTTGACCTATTTTGATAACAATGTTGAAGAAAATCGATGGCTTTCCAGAAAGTTATAAGGTGAATGAGCTTGATGCGTGTCCAGTGTTTTCAAAAGTGAAAATAGTTATTTTTTAAAGTATTTTTTATTTAAAAATATATAAATTTTTTATTTTTTAAAATTATTTTTACCATCAACACATTAAAATGTTCTTAAAATATATAAATTATATTAATTTAAAAAAAAAATAAATAATTTTTTTCAAAAACATTTTCACAACGTAACAAACACTATAGCTCAATCTTGAATGTTGTCAAGCAAATCTTGAATGTTGTGGGGGAGAATCCTAGTAAAATCTAGAAAAAATCCACTAAAATTCAAAGTTGGGAAATTTAAGGAAAAGTTGTTATGAGTTTCCATGTGAGTAGGAATGTTATTATCATAGTAGAGAGCCATTTCTTTAATTAATTCAATCTTGAGGATCGACTTGTAAAGCGACATGTTCTTGTTTTTTCTTTCTTTCTTTGCTATGAGAACTTGGACCGTCTCTCTCCACCTTACCTTTTCTTCCTTCAATTATAATCATCTTTGAAAGAGCATACACCAGTACTCGTGTTAATATGCTAGCCTTGCTTTTCGTGTTGTTCTCGAGTATGAATTCCAATAAAAATTATAATATTCTTTTATGAATATATTAATTTAGTTAATTTATCTATGATCTATACCATCAAAATGAAACCTCATTTTAATATGTAAAAAATCCGAGAATTCTCTATTTGTCAAGACAAAACAAAAAAAAAATTAATTGGAGAATTATCCATATACCACTTTACTTGACTTTAGTGTGTGTTCGGTAGCTTTTGCCTTTGGAATTTTAAAAAGTAAGTTTAAAAAAAATTATAAATTATCCATATACCCAATTTTTTTTTATGCAATGAAAAAAAAACATTTAGATTTAGTAAAAAAATAAAATAAAATTTGAAATGAAATCCAATCTAGATTAGATTTTAGAAGTTTATCACTAAGTTGGCTTGTAAAATAAGACCAAATTTTATAAGCATTCTCCAGGGACTCTAAAAACACTCCTTGGAAGGGAAGTAGGGCTGATTAAAAAAACAAAAACTCATGCATAAACACAAAAATAACTAAAAGAATTGAACTGATAAAAATACTAAAAAATACAAAACAAACAGAAAATCATCCACGCTACTTGTAAGCACTAAGCCAATGAAAAATCAACAAAACTAAATCTGAGAGGTGTAATTTATTGGTAAGATTCTAGATTTGATTTCTAGAAGTCACCAGTTCGAGTTTTACAAACCTCAGAGCCATTGAAAGCTTATATGGTCGTTAACTTCAGAACATGTAAGATTAATCAATATTTATACAAGTTGGCCAGACACAAACTTTAATAATAATAAAAAAATCAATGGAACTGTTAAAATAGCCCTTCAATATTTAATTTTCATTGGTTTAAGAGTTGAATTGCCAGCTCTCCAGACCCTGGTTAGATGCATGTATGGCATCAAGGATGGACATAAAGAAATGGATAGATAGCAATGTTTTATGAGCTTGTGGGCGTGATGTATGGGCATGGGAAGCAAATCTCGGAAGGGAATCAAGGCAGAAAATTGGCCTCTCTTTGCCCACAGACCACACCATTCTCCCTCTGCTCAAGATATGGTAAGAGCCACATGATTTCACATTAGGGAGAAAAAGGCACCTCTGCTGACATCACCTGAATCTCTCGGGGGATTTTGATGGGTCCCACTGCCACCCCTCTATTCATTTTCTCTCTCCATGTATTTTGCTTTCCTCCAAAACTTCCTCCCTATTCTCCCCTTCCCCTCCATCGCTCTTATTTATATGCTCCTCTACTCCCACCTTGTGTGGTCTGTGTAGTGGTCTGGGTCATATAGGTAAAACCCGCCCCCCCCCATCTCCTCCTCCGCTTTAGCCTTTCCCATGAAGATTTTATTCTTTTATTTTATCAGGTCTTTGTGTTTTTCTTTTATGCATTGCTTGCCCTATAATTCAATCCTGAAATCAACTTGGAAAATTTGCAAGATTTGAAAAGATATCTGGTCGGATCTTGCTTTGTGGGGTGCGTGGAATTTGTTGTCAAGGTCTCATTTTTTTACTACAAAATACGCCTCTCCTCTTCTACTCTCCTCCTTCCATTATAGAGACAACACCACAAAAGCCAACCCAACCCAACCCAACCCAACCCAACAAAAACAAAACAATACATAGCATAACCAAAACCAAAAACAAGAATCTTCTTCTGTATTATTGCGCTCTATCTTGAGGTGATATTGGATCTGGAGTTTGATGCAATGGCAATAACAGGGGATTCACTCTCCCAGTTTCATGTTTTAGCTGTTGATGACAGCTTAATAGATAGAAAGCTGATTGAGAGGCTTCTCAAGACATCATCCTATCAAGGTACTGACTTTACTTTCTCTGGTTAAAAAAGGAATGGTTTTTATGACATGAGATATGGTTTTTCTTGTTGGGTTCTGATTCTTTTGTCATGACAGTTACTACAGTTGATTCTGGTAGCAAAGCCTTGAAATTTCTGGGATTACAAGAAGATGAACAAAGCAACCCAGACACACCTTATGTTTCTCCTAACAATCATCAGGTAAAGTTTCTTCCCCCTCCCCCCCTCAATGTAAGAGATTCCTCTTCTTTCTTGATAATTCTTCATCTTTTCTGATTTTATTCTTTGTTTTTTGGTGCTTTTGCAGGAAGTGGAAGTGAATCTTATTATTACAGATTACTGTATGCCTGGCATGACAGGCTATGATTTGCTCAAGAAAGTAAAGGTATAAGCTTTTTTCATTTCCATTCTCTTGTCTTCATTTTGAGTAATCATATATTCCCTTCTTTTTCCTCAATCTTTCCCATTAAGATCCATTTCTATTACTGGCAAAATGGGTTCCTTGAAAGCTCTTTCCCAGGTTGAGAAGTCTTCAGGGTCTAAATGATGTCAGTTGATTGGTTGTCAACATGTGTTCTATTATTGCCACTTGCTTGAGAATCTCAAAGAAAATCTAATTGGAATATTTTGCCACCTATTTTGTATCCAAACAAATCTAGGTCAAGATATTCAAAGATTTCCTTTGTTTCTGTGTGCTACCTTCTCGTGTCATGTCACCCATCAAAGATTTTAATGCACATTTATTTACCATGAAATCAAACAGTGGTAGTTGAAGAGAGACTTATATATTTTTTTATTCCTTTTCCTCTGATCTTGCAGGAATCATCATCTCTCAGAAACATACCTGTAGTGATCATGTCATCTGAAAATGTTCCTTCAAGGATCACCAGGTGAAAGACCAAACCAAGCTAGAATTGGATTATTTTTTTTGCCTTTTGTGGAAAAAAATACAAGGAAACTATAATTTGATTTTTTGATGTCATAAAACTGAGTAGTGGGCATAATTTCATCCATTACACAGATGTTTAGAGGAGGGAGCCGAGGAATTTTTCTTGAAGCCAGTAAGACTATCAGATTTGAATAGGCTTAAACCTCACATGATGAAAACTAAAATCAAGAACCAAAAACAAGAAGAGCAAGAAGAGCTTGAAATACCAGTTATTCAGTCAGAAGAGCAGAAACAACCAGTGCAGCAGCCATCATCACAGCCACAGCCTGAGTCACAACCACAACAATCAGCACTACTACTACAGCCCAACAATAACAAGAGGAAGGCTATGGAAGAAGGGCTTTCACCAGATAGAACCAGACCTAGGTACAATGGCATCACTACTATGGTCTGATAAATCATGGGGACTTTTCTTTTACAATGTAATTCAGATAATATTCTCTCCCCTTTCTAGATGTTAATGCTGGTTAATACAGGCTCAACAGTGTAGAATAGAGTTGCTTCATCTATACAGTTTTTACATGAAAATATTTCATTCCAATTTTGTCTTTGCTAATTAAGCTATAAGAAAAAAAAAATTGTAACATAAATTTGGAGTTGATCCGATGAATATTATAAATGTTACAGGCTCTTATTATTGTTAAATCCTAATCATCCATACTTTGAATACTAGTACACAGACTAATTAAGATTATAGAATTTAAAATTTATAAATAAAATGAAAAAATTACAGTTTATGAAGTGAAATCAATTTGATTGCGGTAAGAATCAACCATTTGTATGGACCATGTAGTTAGATTGATTCTCAACTTTAAAGAATAGGGTCATTGTGTTTGTTGGCAGAATCCGTATAATGTCATTTTCTGTCATCAATGCATCTTCATGTGACTTGACTCTGAAATCCATGGTGGAACTGATTCTGATTGGCAGTTTAGGCCCATTTTAGTAGCTGAGCCTGAAACATGTGTCTTCCCTTTCTATCTATTCGTCTGTTTCTGGAATCCCTCGCTCTAACCATGTTCACATTCAAATATCATCAGAAGAGGATGTTTCTGCAATGGGAGAAGGAAGGGTTCTGGTATCACTTCCAGGTTCCTTGACTAGGGTGACGATTTGCGAAGTTCAAAAACCCTGAGCATATTTTCACCCTTGTGGTTTAACAAAACTTACTGATCAGTCCTTGAGAAATCAACAACTATATAGAGTATTTTAATCCATATATATCTCAATCATTTCCGCCCATTTCATGTCCTCCTCTAATTTATTATTATTTTTTAATAAAATAGAGAGAATAGATAAAAACACAAGATTGGTCAGAAAAGAAAGCATTTCTGGTTCCAATAGAATTGTACCTTCCCCACACACACTAAGCTTAGACTAAGCGTGGCCAACACTAGTCAAGAAGCTTCAAGAGAAATTACTGTCACAGTGAACTACAGGGCTAAGTTATAATTATCTTTAATCTTGATTTTAAAAAAATTATTTTGAGCTTCAAATTATTATTTTTAAAATATTTGTGTTAATATCAAAAATAAATTTTAAAAAATAATAATAAAATATTACTTTTTAGGGAGTGAAAGCTTCTACTTTTAGATGCATTTTAAAAATAAATTTCACATTGAAAAAAGCTTCAATATATATTGATATAAAAATATTAATATTGTCGAACAAAATTATTTTTAAAAAGTATTGCAATACAATACCAAGCACACAAAAGACACAAGAGGACAGTCTAATCTGCACTGTTTCTTGCATTTCAAAAAATTATCTGATGCCAAGACAGAGAGAGAAGAATGGTATCAAATTTAGAATCTCATTCAAAAATGAAATCCCAATATTACATAATGCAAAGGACCAATCAACAAGAACAATTTTATCATCACACCAAACTGCAAATATATGTTTCTGCAAACACCTAGATTTAGTATAACTTATTACCATGCATTCTCATGGTACTAGAAAACGTACTGTTGCGTTATTTTGAACCTTTTTTTTTTCACCCTAAACAATCCTACTGTCAACAGTCATCACTACATACAAAAGTCAGCGAAATTTTACACGCCAATCAATATCTCCAGTGGTTTCTACATCTGAAGCTTCTCCCAAGCTAAATTGCTATTTACAAAACCTGTACTAGGGATGCAGTTGGACCTGCAATAACAAAACTGTGAAAGAAAGAAATGAAAATATAAAGAAAATAAATGCTTTAACAAATTAAATAGGAAAGGCAAAGATGAGACTCTAAGCATTAAGTATCTCCACATTTCCATCTTTGTGAAAAAGTAAAATTATGTAAACCAAAATTAGAAGTATACATATATATATCATACCAAACAAATATGACATGAAGAATGTGCTAACACAAACCATTTCTAGCAGTCTTAGATATATAGAAATATCACCATGAGAGAACTTAATTCTGACGCAGCAGAGGTGAATCGTAGCATAAGCTTTGCTGATAGAAAATTGTACTGATAACCATCTAGTAAACACTAGCAGCACGAGCAACTCAACAAAAAAATAAAAAAATAAAAATAAAAATCAGCACGAAGAACTCACCATAGAAATTCTAAGGCTACTATTCACTTCCAAAATCATCATAACTCATGCCTTCTGATATGGAGTCCAGCCTTCTATTATCTCCTGTAAAATCAGGGCAACCAATTAGCTTGTTGCTCCTTTCTGATGTAATAAATATTATGAATACCAGGGGGGAAAAAACCTGGATGTTCTCTTTCACGAGAATCTGGGAAGTTATCATTGTCTGCTGCTAGAAAAGGTGATCTCGAATAGTTCTCCAGTATTTCTGAACATAGAATACAAACAATTGTAACACTTGTAAATTGGCCAGTCAATTTTCCGCACAGAATTACTTGCAACAGAGGACCCAAGTTAAGAGCTGACTCCAATTTAATCAATGACCAACCTGAGTGCTCATAATCGAGTCCTCTAAGGAGTTTGTTGCCTAACTTTTCAGTTGGCCAACAAACAGCTAAATATCAATCTTGTGCAAAAGTGCGCCAAAGGGAGTGTTGGGGATTGGAAAAAAAAGAGATGAGAGAAGAGGGAGATATAAGGTGGGGCAACAAACCTGAACTCTGGGTAAAATCAGCTGTCAGATCCGAGAGACTGAAAACTTGAGGAATCTGACTTAAAAATCCAAATGAAGAAGTGTCTGCGTCCAGAATAGAATCATTCAAGGCTTGCGAACTGGAGTCTACGCTGCTGAAAGATGCAACAGATGCATCCGCAATAGATGGGCGTGCTTCTAGGACATTGCCATCAGCACCAAACATGTAAGGGGAAGTACCCGAATAACCAGCTTCTGATTTGATCATTCCCCCATTCATTCCTTGCAGCAGACCAATGTTTGAGCTCTGCATTGAAAGCATGTCTGGAGGTGCATCAATTCTATTGGCACGAGCAGATATTTCAACAGCAGCATGCATACTTGAGTGCAATGATGATCCGCCATTAGTGTATGCATTTGTCAAACTGGAGCCAATGGGGTGATGCATGCTCTCTGGCTTCAATGTCGGTCTTGTATGATCTGGACCATAGCATGCTGTATTCTGGTGCACTGACAAAGAAACCAAAACCAGTTGCCATAAAAAGCAGGAATCATACAAGCGATAACAGGTTTGGAGAAAGCATGCTCTACCAAGAAACTACAGAAAAGATTCATAATCAAATTATCCTTGTAAATGCACAATGATATCATTTTGATCAGGACATTCAGATAACATGGTTCAGCAATCAAAACACATGTCAAGAAACCATCTAAACAAAAAGCATACTTAGAGCAAATATCCAAAAATGACTTCCAAAGAATTGAAATTGAAATTCAAAAAAGGAAGGAAACTGTGTTATCCACCACACTATTAAGCAAAACTTCACAAAATAGCACATTCCCCAAATACAGATTGACAGAGAAGGAGATTTTTTAAATCTAATTTTAAGGAAGAAAACAAGGAAACCATCTTTAACATCTTTCCACCATGAAAAAACTGATACCTCCACAACGTTTCCAACAAGTCCCCTCCCATACCCTACAAATTCATTTGATAGTGGGGCAAATGGCCAGTAGCAAGTCTGATAAAGAGATTTAAATTGCTGGCTACTAGTTATTAATATACAGTAATTACTATTACTTGGGAAATTTCGAAATAGGCATCATGAACTTGTATATTAATACAAAACACCACAGAAGGCCACCATTTCTCCTCTCCTTTAATCTCTCACTTACAGAACTTTGCTTTCTTTCCAACCAAACAGTTTTTCTGGAAGTTATATAATGATTCTGAAATCAAATCATAACAATTACAAAGCGCAACTGCAAAGCTGAGCCCAATTATGCGAAGACTTATGTATCACAATGTTCTTGATGAGTCAATGCCTACAGACCAGACAGTAAAATGCTCATGGGGAAGAAAAGCAGTCTTAAAATGCTCATGGGGAAGAAAAGCAGTCTTACATGGTGAGATATGAAATCCATTAGAAGGAGGCATTGGGGCAGCTCTGGTTGAATTTAGGTCATGCATCAAGTGAGCCTGCTGCACAAGCAGCTTGTTGAATTCCTCTATTTGTTGCTTTACCTTCAACCTCAAATAATAAGCCCTGAAGAATTCACCATTCTCTTCTTCAAGCTTTTGCCAAACTGGAAAATAAATTTACAAGTTTGAGAATGAAACAAGATCACCTAACTTGAAGTTTTTCCTGAGCTAAACAATATTAGTTTAGAAGTATGTAACAATGAAAACAAGGGGAAAAGAAAAGGAACCATAATCGACAGTCCTTGCCAGTTCAACTTTTTCAGAAAGAACAATTTCAACCTACTATTTACAAAAAAAAGTTGGAGTTAACTCTATTTAAGTAAGTTTAACTGAATGCTCCCAAAATATCAATCAACATGTTTAAACTAATATCTGGTCCCAAACTTTTCAACTTATTTATTTTCCGGTCCTTGTGCATTTATTCCATGTGATTGAATACTTAAAAGAATTTTAAATTCCATTCAGTAGCTAAAGTTAGAACAATTGAGGAATTCACCGATGCATGTGACACTTCCCATCCAGACAGACAGGCAGACTGATGATGCCTAGTGGTTCCATTCATGAACTGATAGTCGCTTGAAAAATTGCTCCAATAGCATTGTGCTACATACTGTTTTGTCAAATAATCACATAAAGAACAAATAATCTAATGATGCTTAAAAATGGTGGGAAAACTCATAACCAGTTATCCTAACACTACATTAAGCAGCACTTTCAAGGGGTCAAGAAGACAATAAGCAACCCTCAAAAGTGCCACTGTAGAAAATAGTATGCATAGAATCTACTCATTATTAAACTTTCTGTAACACATAAACAAGGAGTTCCAGTATTAATTGTTACCAAGTTCAGTGAAACCAGGCTCAATCTTTGCTTGAGCCAACAACGTTTCCACAACTTCAGTCTGGTTCATGTACAGTTGAAGACACCGTTCTATGAGATTTTGCACCTGGAAAAAAACATCAATAATCCAAAGGAGATTTTTTATGATTGCATTGTTATGTCAAGGTCTCAAAGATTATTTAATGATCCCTCAACCCCATGAAAAGAGTTCTGATGCAGAAACCCATTTTTCCCAAAGAAAGATACAGATGAGAGACAATCTCTAATTAACAGCTGTTCATAAAAATATTTATGGACACACAGGGTATTGTGTGCATAGCAGATATCCAGACTGTCCTATTCTCCGTGGTTATTTACAACTATTTTTTTTAAAATTAGTTAATGTTGAATGGCTAGCACAGAAAAAGTACTACTGAGTCACCAACATAAAAATAAAGCGAAGCTATCACATGCATGGCTAGAGGAGTGTTTAAAAAAAAAAGGCCAAAGGACCTGCACACATTTAGCTCAAGATAATGACTTGAACTCCCAAAATCCTATAGACAAGATGCATTTCCTCTGGGTATCATTAACCCTTGCATGGAAAGACAACATAAATGTTGTCTGTTATTTGACCTTTAACTTAAGAACCTGAGATTTAAGCTCATACACAGGTGACTAATGTCAGCTAATACTTCCAAATTTACAGTATATGAAGAATTTCCAATTAGGACCTGGATTTCTATATTAAAATCAAGTTTCCATTTCAGTATTTATCAGGGAAAGGCCTTAGGAAAGAATCAAAATGTGCTGATGGTTATATATAAGGCACTGCTATCTAGCAACAAAGACATGTAATCAGTTCAAAAATTCCTGCATCTATCTCCGCGAAAATCAACTAGAACAATTCCAACACAGGGTTAAGTAGCCTATCAAGAGAAAACATTTTGGAACTACATTTGTTATACAAGGTGCTTGAGGAAGCCAAAGGTCAAAACTAATTTTGTCAACAAAAAATAGCATTTTTCAACTATCCTCATTGGCCGCTTTCTTGATACAAAATAATTCTACTGCTAAAATTAGTAGAACAAGATAGCACATATCAAAAGTTCATCAACGCTAAAATTCAAAGATCTACAACTTACAACTTGTATGTCTTTTGGTAAGACCCTTCTCACTGGTCCGCTTGACATCTCTTGATATTGGAAATGAAAAGGAGAACAAGCTGAATAACCTTCTATGTGACAATATCCTTCATTAGTCTATTTTATTTTACATGCTATTTCCTTGAGGCTTCAAGAAATATTAGATTTGATGAAAAAGGGTCTAAACTGAAACAAGCATACACAAGAATCAATATTCACGAATTAGTCCTCCAATGTTATCAGATGTTAAACAAGAAACCAAAGATAATTTCCATCAAAATCAGCTATGCCAATAAAGCGAAAAGAAAAGTCAATTAACCATGTAATTTAGCATCAGATTGTCCAGGTGCTCACACCTAAGCAAAGGATTAAGTAGTGGGGATTCGAATAAATACTAGAACTCAGTAAATTCTGCAGCCAGGAGCACCCAAAAGCAAAAGGAAAAAGGTAAAAAAAGGTGTTAGCGTGTCAGAAAAATTTTCCATTGCAGAGCATCCAATTACTTAAATAATCAATAACAATTAGAACACGGAGAATAAACCTTAGCAAAATCAAATTACAACGTAGCATTTAAGAAATAGTTGACGATTGAGTTTGAATTCCATTGAATCTAGCACTAATTTTCGTTAATAATATATTAATCCTAAACCACTAAACCCCTAATTACAACACAACGAAGAAAAAAAAAATCTCCAATCCTTCTCTCACCCAAGTTCATTCCTTTTCAAGCTTAAAAACACCCTTTAACACACAACTTGTCTTTTATCTCACAATTTTGAAACAACCATTAACAATGGAAAAACAGTTCAAACACAAGATTTGTATTCCAATCCATCCAGCTCTAATTCTCCTTAATAGTTCAGGTTCATACATAACCTCCCAAGTCCCTAATTACAAAACTAATAATAATAAAAAAAAACGTTATAAAGCTTAATCCTTTCGCATCAAGTTCAAAGCTTTTCCAAGCCCAAACACCATTCCCCCTCAATTTTCTCGGAAACCAAACACTTCCCCTCCCTTATCTATCAGTTTTCTCATAAACCAAACAGACCCTGTCACAATTCAACAAAATCACAAAAAGAAAAATTTGATCACCATAACTCACCAAAAAAAAAAAACCAAAACCCTAGAATCACAATAACAACAACAATATCAAAACAAAAAAACAATTAAAGAAAAGAAAAAACATTAATTTCGACAAAAAGTAAAAAATAAATGCAGACAGCTAAATAAATATAAGAAAAAATGATAATAATAAACGGATAAAATACAACGTTCGATAATAATAATAATAATAATAATAATAATTATTAATCTACCTTAAAAATTGGAAATTTTGTAAGAGAGAAAGAGATAACAAAGAGAGAAGGAGAGGTTTTTATGGATCGATAATGGTGTCTCCTTTTTTTTTTTTTTTTTCTGGTAATGAAGAGGAATAATTTTATTTTTATGGGTGGGAAGAAGCATGGAATCATGCCACGTGGATAATCGTGGGAGTTGTGGGGGCAAGTGAAGAGATCAGGTGGTGGTGATTGATTGGGACTCTCTAGTTTTTGTTGGTGTGCTGCGTGGTCAAATGTTGGTCAACTTTTGGATTTTTCTTTTACCAAATTTGCTGTTCTTTCTTTTATAATGTGAATTTAAATTTGGAGGGAAAAAATAATTAATTAATAAAATGGTATTGATTACAGATAATTCGATTTGAGGTATCTAATTTATTAATTCCTTCAAAATTTAGTCTTCTTTTAAGAATTTATTTAAGAGTTCATGTTAATTATTATTATCATTATTTTTAATAATAAAGGGTCATTTTAATCTCCTTTTATGTTAATTTAAACTAAGTTAGTTCTTCAGTTAATTTTAAAGACTTGTCTTTTATATCAATTTAACATATTTAAAAAAAATTAATAATTTTTTTTTGTAAATATCAATCTCTTACTTGAAATTCATAAAGACAAAAGAAGTAAGCATGTGTCTTTAAATATAACATTGTTATTCTAATTATTATTATTATTATTATATTTTCTTGGAAAGAAAATATACATTTATTATTGGAGGAGAATGTGGTGATCAATTTATAGGATTTTTTTTATTGAAATGATTATAAAATAACCCAAACTAGCAACTGAATTTATAAATATTTGAGTTCATTGAGACTAAATAATATATATATATATATATATATATATATATATATATATATATATATATATATATATATAAAATAGGTGTAAAAGGAAGTCGTTATATATGATGATTGGTTGAGTTTTGGTGAAGGACTGAAAGTATTGTACTATATTAGTTGACCCTTTGGAATTTCTAAACCTGTTACTTAGGGTGATGATGAACATGAATGACAATGATAGATTGTCCACCTTAATTGAAAACAACTCAGCTAATGCATAAATACAAAAGAAAATTCCCAAATTTTATTATTCTATTTTATTTTAAATTTGAATTTAATGGAAATATGTTAAAAAAATTTATATAAATATACTAATTATAGTATGATAATAATAACAAAGTTCTTAGCATATAAAACCTCGTATGAGAATAATTTAATTCTTTCAGTAAATAGTAAAGATAAATAAAAACATCTAAAAAAAACTTTAAAAATAAAATTTAAAAAAATGTTTGAGAGTATAGTTTCTAGTGCATTCTAAGAATATGTTTTATTTTAAAAAAATATTAAATTATTATTTTTTAGTGTTTTCCAATATTTTTTGTCAAAAAATAAAATAAAAATACCATATTTTGTGACAATAAATAAAATATCCATGGTGGATATCATATACTATTTATTTGGGGGTGGCTCAATGATTGGACTGCATAATTGGATAGTGCCTCAAATCCCCTTAAATTCCAATCATACAAAAACTGGCTTTGCAAAGTGAGGGCTCTGTACAGCTAAGAAAACAACTAGGCAGTCCTATTGGCAAAGGAACAAAATCAATCAATGGTTGTGTGAAGGTGGAGTTTCCCCGAAGCACCTTCAGCAGGACAAAATGTTTGGCATTTTCCATTTTTGGGACAGATATGTGGCTGAAATCTTTGCTTGTCTCCTTGGTATTGCCTGTTAAGTCAAAATCATCAATGCTTGTTGGCCTCGCTCACCGATCATGCATCTTTAAACGTTTCACTCATTCAAGCCTCAAAATCTTTTACCGGCTGCCATAATGCATCCCTAAGAAAGGTGCATTTCAAAAAATGAACATGGTGGGGTTAATCTTCAAGGTCAGTCTTAGAGCAAGATGCTAATTGCCTCGCCCTTTGTTATTGAGCAAAACAAACACCATCTTGTAGTTTTGATCTGTTTCTATTTGAGTTAATTGCATATACCATGGATAGAATTGGAAAGAAGAAATCACACAAGCAGCAGCTGGAAAGCTGCTCTACCAACTTTTATTGTTTTGAATGCATACAGTAGAATTGTTGACACGAACAACACAACACCATCCAATATTTCAACACCCCAGGTAACAAATAATTATGCTATAAAGTTAAAAAAATTCAAATAATTGCGCATTATTTGCCTGTTACAGGTAAAAAGGCAGGGGGAGGCTGGCGTACAATTTGGGGTTAAATTTGGAGACGCTCAAACATCTATAATGGTCCAGTTCTTATTGCATGGTCTAAATCAGCAATCAGATCATTGACATCCTCTATCCCCACTGAGATACGAATAAGATCTTCAGTGAGACCTCTGGCTTCTCGTACTGCAGCTGGTATACTTGCATGGGACATGAAGCAGGGCATGCTTATAAGGGATTTTACACTCCCTACAATAGACAATTACATGGTAAGGAAGCAGCTGGCAACCAAGTGCGAGCTAAAAAACATCGGTCCTCAAAACATTCACAATGATCACATTTCAATTTGATCAGACAGGATTTGCAACATGACAATCCACATCTATAGACTGTTAACAGATTGGATTTTAAAATTGGAGGCTACGCAACACGAGGCAAACATTAAATCTGCAAGCCTCTTGCTGCAAGCATATATTGAAGTAAATGAATGCCCTCTCATGGAACTTTCAAGATTCACAACCTTAGCTTTTAAGAAATATGAGATGCATAGGTTATGGTGATATTGAATATCAACTGAATCTGTCTTATGAGGTGTGGAAACCATAACATAAAACTAGTACTCCCATGACCTAAGATTTCAATACACATGAGGAATAATCTGTTTCCAAAATCCCTCTGGTGGTTTTTTTTTTTTTTTCAAGCTTCATTATCTCTGGTTGCATATTCATTGGACATGCATTCAAATTCTAAGATGCAAAGACAATAGTGGTTTGTATCTCCAACATCATCTTTCACCATGCAGATATCTCGGGGGTTTTATCAATTGGATTTTAAATTACCCCCAAAAATATTTTCAAGTCATGAGAAGCTTTGAGTAGGAAGAATGATTACCAAAACTGACAGTTATGCTGAAATACTTGGTAGTCTCAACAACATGCTTCGAGAGAGCCAGTGATCCTGTGAGAAAGCTAAGCACCGATCCTGCACCCTTTGCCTGCAAGAGATTTTAATAAAAGGGCTTTCTTATATAAAAGGTTTCACGCTGCAAGAACACAGTTAGTATCGAAGCTAAGTCTAACATCAGGCACACCTGAGAATAGTGCAAATCACGTCCAGGATGACCAGGAAGACCTGCATAATTTACTTTCTTCACCCGTGGATGTGCTGAAAGGAACTCAGCAATTTTCTGTGCATTCTCCTGCCAAAAGGCAAAGATCCTACTAAGTGGGTTGTTACAGATAGGTCATCAGAATATTCACAAGAAACTATTTGGTCAAGTTTGACCTCAGCTTTTCCACCCATCGGATTGTACAATATACAATACATATGAGTGAATTCAAATTAGTACCTGCTGTTTCTCAACTCGTAAGGCCATGGTTTTGATGCCTCGTAAGCAAATCCAACAGTCAAATGGTGCTAACCCAGAGCCTTCTGCATTTTGGAGGAAATACAGATCTCTTGCCAAGCTGGTAATGCAGGAAAGACTTCAGAAATAAATAATTGTAAATGTTTAAAAGAAATGAAGTCTACATAGGTAGTCACTGCAGATATTTAGGGAGAATAATGACCTCAAGTATTTATACTAAGTTTGCCAACTTAAAGCACGAGCATGTGTGTGTCATGCAGAACAGTTCCAATACAGAATTTATAATACAGCAACTATATCCTCTCAAGGGAAAAAGAAAACAACAACTTCTTCATATGGAACTCCATCAGCTTGACAGAAAAAACTGTTTGCAAACACAATAAATTGCTAGGCATTAAAAGTTTGGTATGCAAACAGGTTTTCTCCAATCACAAGATCAATGTTAACAAAGAAGCACAAGACCACAAGTGATAGGGCACTTCAACTCTATATAACAAATGGCTATAAAAAGGCAAGTGAAATACGCCAAACAATACACATAATGCGGTAGAATTGTATTTAGCCAATGGGTTTCTTTATACTCAAGCAGTTTGTAACCCTGATTGAAAAGACAGATAAGAGCTTTGAAGAGAGCAAACTTTCTAAACTTAAAGATAGCAAAGGAAACAAAAGACATCCCTTACAAATGCACTAAGAAATACACAAGTTAGAGCCATAACCTTTCCCCTTTTACCACAAGCACACCTGCCATGACATCACTATGTCCAGCTATAAATTTAGTCACTGAGTGCATCACAATGTCTGCAAGCAACATGAATAATTCAAAACTAAGCACTGGGCAGAACTGCAGTTCCTAATTGTCACAACCACAATGCATTGGCCATACCTGCTCCAAGTTCCAGCGGTTGTGATAATACAGGAGACAAAATACTATTATCTACCAAGACAAGAGCACCATTTGCATGAGCCATCTCTGCAATTTTCTGAAACCTTGACAAGATCGGCAAACCATTGTAAATAAAAAAAAAACAATAAAAATACAAGAACAATTGATGGCTATTCAGAACAGAGAACCAAAAAGATCGGCAAACCATTGTAAATAAAAAAAAAACAATAAAAATACAAGAACAATTGATGGCTATTCAGAACAGAGAACCAAAAAGACAGGGAGAATAGTTATGAACAATATATTCCGGCATTGCGGGTTACTATTGGTCAGCCATTTTTATAAACCAACCATAACTTTTTTTTTGCACAGTATCAAGCAGGATAACCAGAATGCATTTATTCACATATGCATAATATAAATAATATAAAAAATCAATAGCAAACACTTCTGTATAGCCTAACTTCCAAACAGTCAAATTAGGATATTCTACCACAATAACAATAAACCTGAATGCTTATTAACAAACAAATTTCCTAACTTTGAAAAATGTGACTCTTACACGAATATCAGAAATTTGTTGACGAGGGTTAGTTGGGCTCTCTAGCCACACGAGCTTTGTTTGGGGACCAATTGCAGATGCAACTTCTTGTAGATCACTTGTATTTACCCGTCTGCGCATTGCTAAGCATAAGTATCTCATATTTTCAGTTACAACAGGATCATGATATACAAAAAGAAAAAAGAAACCAGACTAACTTAACCACAATTCCAGCCTTCGGAGTTACTTGTGACAACAATCGGTCAGAACCACCATAAATGTCATCTCCAGCAACGATTTCCTGGCCTAAGATGGCATTGAACAAAGTTAACATGAAATATTCCACAAATTCAAGATTAACTATTTCTGGCCATATTATGAACAAAGTAGACATTCTACAAATACAAATTTGCACAAACATGTGCTGAGTATGGAACTCATAACCTCAAACCTATGTAATTACAGTTGCCAGATGTTTAGAGCCTGTTACAATCTCCGGACCATAATGGACTGGGGATATTTTGAGACATGGCTAATAATGTGGTATGGTAGATTAAAAAAACAGATTGTGGGTGCAAACAAGAGACATAAAAAAAGAGTGAAAAGCACCTGTTCCAACAAGATGAGTGACAGCAGCTAAAGCAGCCATTCCACTTGTGAAGCATAATGCCCGGTCTCCCTTATCTAGCTTTGCCAGGAGGCTAAAAAAAAGGAATAAAAACAGAAATAAGCTTAGAAGGAAGAAGATGCAAGGAGAAATAATCAAGGCTATCCTTCTAATACTTGTGAAAACTGCTTCATCAGCATTATACACACCAACAAACAAGAAAAAAAATACCTTTCTAAGGCATCCCTTGTAGGATTTCCACTTCTAGTATAATCATATTGACCATTCTCTGTCGCTGATGACTGCAATACAAGGCATAAATTTATTTTTTTAAAAAAAACTCATTAAAGCCCCCAAAATGAAATGATGCTAAGCAAGTGTTATGCCTTACGAATAAGGAAATAGCACATTAAAAAGGGAACTAAGTCCATGTCAAAAGCATATCAACTTCCACAAGCTTCTTAGGCTAATGTCCATGACTCTCTATTCCTATTCTCATCACATGCAATCCAAACTTGTTACTTTCCTGCCCCAATTTCATTATGAACATGACATGACAAATACATCAAAAATTCACCAACATTACACATACACTTTTCACCTCCCTCATCATCTGTAACACACAACACATAAAGTTGCTTCCCTTTCAACAATACCTGCTTAAATGTAGCTGTTTGGTAAAGTGGTGTACTCATTGCACCATAAGGATCGAACTTGTTCTCAAAATTCATCAATATTGTCGAAACACTAGGTTCCTTAATCTCAATTTCTGTAAAAAGATGCAAACTTTACATTAAAAACTGCAAACACAATAAGCTCATAAATTCAAATAACAACAAAAACAAAACAAACACATACCATTTAAACACTCTGCTACACCATCAACCAAAGCTGAAGTTCTCACATCCATATCTTTATCTTTCAAGCAATTCACTTCAAATTTCTTTACTATAATCAAATTCTTCCCCCTTAAACTGCAGTCCTTTTTAACCCAAAAACTTGTAGGCAAAAACCCACTTCCAAAACCCTGCGAAATCATTACACCCAAAAAATAAGAATCACTAGCTCATTGAGTCCATAAACAAAACACCCCCACGCACAAAAAAAGAAAAAAGAAATCTTTCTCACCCGGTTGTTACTGACTTCAGTATAGAGAGAGCTGAAATAGGGTTTGAGAGAGAGCGAAGATGTCATTATAAGACTGAAATTTAGGGTTTTGGACTGGTTTTGAGGAGGACAAACACTGGCGCCACTGAAAGGAGCTAAAATGGGAACATTTATATAGAGGAAAGAGGGGTCTCAAGAATAGTCCTAGACCCTGTTTGGCGGCTACGAGCAAAATAAAACAGCCGTCAGATCACAATAATAATAATAAAAAAAAATACGTACAATATATAATTTATAAGTTGGATTGGCACTTATGGATATATAAGATAGGTCGGCTCGTTTAAGGTCATGGCCCGGGTAAAACCTTTTTTAATAGAAAAGAAGAATTTTTTTAATTTTTAATTCAAGAAAATCCCAACTTTCAGAAAGTATAAATCCTATTTATTTTAGGTTTTCATAAGAAATACCTAAAATAACTAGGATCACAATAAAATATCCGTTAGATCAGAATAAAATCTTAGTTGTTTTATAACTTTAGGTATATATCCTGACTCAAACTTCAAATTTACTGTACAGATTTTAAATTTTTTATCATCATGTCACACTCCTTGAGGAATAAAAAAAAGAATGTTTAGGCCAATTAAAGAAAACTTAAGTTTTTAATTTAATTGGATTTAATAAACTTAATTAATTTAATAATATAATAAAAAAATCTCACAACAAATAAAATAAATAAAAAATTGACAATAATTAATTTAAATAAATTTATCAATAATATCATAATCAGAAAAAAAATTCATTGGAAATTTACTATCACTCCGTTGTTGATATCTCCTCACTAGTATAAAAAAACATCGGAAACAAACAAAATAAAATATCATTAAGTTTCTTAGAAGTTTGTTTGTATATATAAAAAGCGTTAAATTACAAGCAATTACAATTTGATACAGTGTACCTACATATATACACATATTACTTGGTATTACAATTATGGGAGAATAATGAGCTTGTCATGGGCTGGGAACTGTAACTGCAGCTCTTGTGACTGAGATCTGTCTTGATTGTTGCTGGAGTGATTGCTGGAATAATCATGGCATTAATCAGGCTTGGATCTACCTTGATTGCGGCCATGGTTGTTGTCTACTACTGGAGTGATTGCCGATTGCTGCCATGATTGTTGTCAGGGTGATTACTGCTGGAATCCTTAACACGCCCCCTGCAAGATTGACTCACCATCATTGATGCCAATCTTGAATCTAAGTGCTTCAAAACGAGAGCGAGGGTGAGCTTTTGTCCTTAAACCAGCCAATTGATGATGAACATTCAGTAGCCCTTTTGCAACATATTCACGAACAAAATATAAGTCAATGGTAACATGTTTCTTACGAGAATGATATGCTAGATTGAGACTCAACTGAGTTGCTCCAATGTTACCACATAAAATGAGAGGTGATCGCTGAATGGGAATACAAAGTTCCCTAAAAAGAGAAGATAGCCGCCCAATTTCAGAAGTTGTGGCAGCTAATGCACGGGTGCTCTGTTTCAGTTGAAAAACAAGCAACAGCACATTGCTTTCTTGTGCTCCAGGATATTGGGTTAGACCCTAAAAATACCATGTAAGCACCGGTGGTGGGGGTTCTGTCATCCATATTGCCAGCCCAATTAGTATCAAAATATCAGTAACAAGTAACAACCATTGACGAAGCACGTCGAAGATGTAAGCCATAATAGAGAGTTCCTTTGAGATAGCGAAGTAGTCTCTTGACTGCAGACCAGCAAGTGTAGGAGGGCTTGTGTCTAGACTCTCTCGCTTATATGCAAATCGTTCTCCCACAAGAGTCATGCAACTCAAGGAGTCTTTGACTCTTGTTCAACGAGGAGATCGATCAATCGCTGAATATCTCAAAGTTGTTCGATTGACATTTGATGAACTTACGATGACTGTTGTTCAGGTGATTACTGCTGGAATCCTTCACAATTTTCACCAAAGTTAGCAGTCTTCAATTTTGGTATCCTGGTTTATATTGTTGGCATTGTGCTATGCTTATAGGCCTTTAAGATTTATCTCAAAGATCATTCCGCTCCGCGTCCGATTATTTATTTCTTCCTTGATCATTTTTTCAGGGTAAAAGGAATACGCTAGTTTGACTGTCCTCCACTTCATGGTGCTATGAATAGGCCAGACAAAGTGAAGGTTTGTACAGACCTATGCTCTGTACAAACCGCTCATTTTGTTCATGGATTTGAAGCCTTCCATATGATTTCAGGTCGGTGACTATCCCGAAAGAGATCCTTTCGAAGAGGAAGAAACATAACCCTCTGGAGATGCAAGAATTATCCTTTTGATATATTTTTATTTGTTTGAAGAAGGGATTTAATCTTCGTTAATGCATAAACTAGTCTAAAGATAATTTTTTTAAAAAAAAATAGAAAGAAAGAGAGATGGTTGGGTGGAGGATAATTTGACCCATCCAATCCAACCTTGTTTGAACACTTGACTTTTATCTTATACGATGGGTGGATAGTTTTTAATTAAGTTTTAACTGATTAATAAAATTATTAAAAATATAATCTAGTTAATTAAATTTTATTTTATTCAATTTAATTAAATATTTAGTGTTTATTTAATGTTGTTATAATAATTGTTTTTTAAAATATTTTTCTATTTAAAAATATATTAAAATAATAGTTTTTTTATGTTTTAAAATTTATTTTAACATCAATATGTGAAAATATAAAAAGTTAATTTTTAAAAAAATAAAAAAAAATTAATTTTTTAAAAATATTTTTAAATTATAAAAACAAATATACTTAATCAAGCTATAAATTTCAGGTTTTTCAGATCCACACGATGAACACGACAGGTCGAATTTAGCAACTCATTCTCCAAGGAAAATAATAAATAAAAAAACCTAACAGTCTTTCCATTTTTTTGACCTCACCTTCTGTAATAACTAACTTTTGACACAAGTCTTTCCATTTCTTTGACTTCACCTTCTGTAATTGAAAACTTTGTGTAAAAGGGTTGATCCTGAGATGGGGTTATCTTTTATCCCTTAAAAGCTCAAAAACAACAGTGGACTTGTTGTCTTAGAAGGGAGAGAAAAGGATAGAAAGCAAGAAAGGGAAAGAGAAACAGAGAGAGGGGAAATGGCAATGCCATGGGGCATGGCCTTATGGATGGCAAATATGGTGTGGGTGGCACTAATTGGATGGGTTTCTTCTTGCTTGACTGTTGCTGATGAGCTTGCCAGCTCTCTTAGAACTGGAGATATTGGTCCTTTTCATGTTGGCTGATCCTTTTCCTTAAAAAAAAAAAAAAATAGGTAACTCTCTCTCTTTTCCCATATTTATTGCCTTATCTTCTGTGTATCTGCAAACCTTTTCTCTTATCTAATTCCATCTGGAAATTGCTGCTTCTTTATTGATCTTCCCAAATATCCTTCTTTTTCTTTATTGGATTCAGTTTGATTCCTTGGCCCCAATTATTGAATCAATCTGATGTCTTCTGGTGCTTGTTAAATTCTACCACAGCTGCTTAATTGCTGGGATTTAGAATGTCAAAATAAATTGTTTTTTTTTTTAATTTAGTCTTGAAAGGCATATGTTTTTCTTGTAATTCAGTTTCTTCTTTAGTTCCCAGCTTCTGCTGATAAATAGCAGATGGATGCATGATGTCTTCATTTTGTCGGTGGCATGGCTGAACTTTCTGTCTGGTGTTTGTGTTTCTGTCTTTTGAAATTTCTAGGAAATATGTGTGATTAGGATTAAGAAAGGAGACTACTTTCATAGTTTACGTAGTTGCCAGTATTGCTTAATGTAGAGCTTCCTTTGAATGTAACATCATCGGAAGGAGCTGACCTTGACAGAAATGTAAAACTAGAATGAAGTTGTAATTTCAGCGGTAATTAGTATTTTCCTTGACCTCATTTTTTCTGGGGAGAGAGCCAGCGGTACAAAGGCAGTTTATTCATGATTATATTATCACCAGGTTTCTCTGTCAAGGTTTTCAGGAACTTTACTTTTTCATCCCACAATGTCATTTTCATTATCACCGGAAGCTGACGGAGTCTTAACTGACACCTCATTTGGTTAAACAAAGCCAGTGCATCTCTTTCTATATGCCCGTGCATGAACTTCAAAGTTTGGCAGCCTGTGTCTGTGTCTTGGACATCTTAATTTATGGGTTTTAGATACCATGGTGGTGGTACTAGCAGTTGAGAAGTTTTCACTAAAATCATGGCGCTGACTTGTTTTGAATGTCTTGGGATCTCATGCTTAAGATTTTGGATTAAAAATACTTTTTGATATGTTACTAGAGCTTTATTGATCAAAATATTACAAGTTCTAATCTCACCACTGTCATTTTTTCTTTTGTTTAAAATTAATTAATAACACAAGGTAATGTGAAACTGTGTAAGTTCCAAACCCTTTGACATATTAGAGAATAATATAAATAATATCTTCGGGTTTCACTTAACCTCTTAAACTTTTGGATTGAGACATTGCAATATGGATTTAGAATGGAGCTCAATTAATCTTATGAAATTCATGTCTGACATTTGAAGGCTATTTTCTCTGCTAAGCATCCTATTAGTGAATTTCAATATATGAATTTCTCATTCATCAATGAAAAGAGAGAGAAAAGCTCAATTGCTGCTTTCATTATTGCGAATTTTGGGGAATTTGAGTCCTAGTTCACTAGATAATTTGTTGATAGTGGTGGACCATTACCCTTTCCTAATGGATTGCTACTGAGGCGTATGAATGAAGCTAGGTTTCTTAACTGCACGGGCTCAGAGGTGGGTCTATGAGGTTGTTCCAATGCCTCAGGTTTTGGGAGAGGACCTTGCTCTGGGGCAGTCACTTATGTTCCATTTTGGTCTCTGTGGTTTGTTTACTCCCTACCCAACGTTTTTTTTTATGATCCTCACAATCCAATTATAGCTTTATTTCAACTATCTTTGCAACTTATGGCCTTGTCTTTTTATGGGAATCTTAACAAATGAGAGATTGTTTGGTACGTGGGGCACTTGAAGCAGACTAATTGGGCATGAACTTGACATTAGCGATGCATGTTAAATAATCGTGATGAAGTTCAGTTTATCCAGTGCCAGTTACAGAAGTTGAATTCATTTCCTTGTCAAATTATGTAAATAAAGTGTTTGGTGTTCATGTGCTTGAATTCGAGGTCACATGTTGAGCTTGTGTCCTTCTTATACTTGAAATGGTTCTTTAACATGATATTGATATTAGAATCTTTACAGCCAGAAAAAATCTCACTTAACAGCTTAAGATTTTGATTCTTCAAAAATGGTTGGAACTTTAGTTCCAACACATTGGAATTGTAACTCTCATTTAAACGGACTTTTGCAGATCATATCCACAGAAGAGGAGACTATTCTGCAGAATTTGGAGCTCTCAATCCTCTGCAATTGTGCTATGAATGTTTGCAAGGTGTGAGATTTAAAAGATGAACGTTTCAATTGTTCTTTCCATTGCACTGATGGTTGAACGCCAGCCATCATGAATTGTATATAGATCGGCGGCACTGTCAATATACCAATGAAAGGAACGTTCGATTTAGTTTGTTCTGTGTTGGCACTGCAAAGGGGGTGTGATTTATTAGTGAGCCTTGCTCCTGCAAGGCATTAGAGATATGAAATTATCTTGACTGCTGTTTCTGCCTGTCACGCTATTGTAAATGATTGTGAGACCTATTAATTTTAATTATTTTTCTTACATCAAATATTATTAAATGGAAAATGAAACAAACATTATGTATAATATGATTTCGACAAAATTCGCATATCATATAATATCTGAGTAAAAAAATATTATTAACATAAAGATAAAATTAAAAGATTTTAGCAAATACACAATTAAATTAATGAACTAAGCCATTAAAATTCCATACATCTGTTAGAAACAATTAAAAATCTCGAATTTTCTTATATTCAAATCTTAACAAAACTTCAAAAAACTAGTTGAGCGTCATTAGGAACATAGTTTTAAGAGGATTAATTCAGGACAAGGTCGAGTTCCGGTCTAAAGGGTTAATCTTAAACGAGATTTTTTTAAGAAAAATTAAAATATTATTGTTTTGATATTGATTTTTTATTAAAAAAAATTAGTGTGTTACGATCTAGGTTTTGACTTAGTTTTACCTGAATAATATAAAAAAAGTTTACACGTTAAGAATTAGGTTGTGACCAGGTTTTTACTTTAAACCAGGTTGGTCAGATTGCAGGTTCTGCCGGCCTGTCTTGAGTTTCTTAAGCAGGATAAGCTTCCTTTTGTCTCTGATAAAAAAACAAAGACTTGGGTGCTTGTCGATTGCTGTGTTCTGAAATGCAATTAGTGTTTAAAATATCAAACACTTTGTCCTATTCAAGAAAAACTAATAAACTACCCTTAATTCTATGTAACCTCTATCATTCAAGCAAAATCTCAGTGCCTAATAGAGATTGCACTCGCAATTCTGACATAGCACGTTCCAATTTGCTAATCACTAGGCTAAGTAGAGAAGGGAATATCAATGACGCACGTCAAGTGTTTGACAAAATGCATGAACGAGATGTGGTGACATGGACAGCAGTGATTTCTGGGTATATAAAATGTGGATTGATTGTGGAAGCAAGGAGGTTGTTTGATAGAGTTGATGCAATTAAAGATGTGGTCACTTGGACTGCGATGTTAAGTGGGTATGTGAGGTTGAAGAGGATTGAGGAAGCTGAGAGGTTGTTTGAGGTGATGCCAGTGAAGAATGTTGTTTCTTGGAATACAATGATTGATGGGTATGGAAAAAACAGGGAGGTAGATAAGGCTATTGAGGTGTTTGAAAGGATGCATGAGAGAAATGTGGTTTCTTGGAATGCAGTGATTGCTGCGTTGGTTCAATGTGGAAGGGTGGAGGAGGCTAGGAGGAGGTTTGATGAAATGCCTAAAAGAGATGTGATTTCGTGGACTACGATGGTTATGGGGTTGGCGAGGTCTGGGAGAGTTGATGAGGCTAGAAAGGTTTTTGATAGGATGCCAGAGAGGAATGTTGTGTCATGGAATGCGATGGTTACTGGTTATGCCAAGAATATGAGGCTGGATGAGGCTTTTGATTTGTTTGAGAAGATGCCTGAAAGGAATTTATCCTCGTGGAATACAATGATCACAGGGTTTATTCAGAATGGAGAGCTAGCAAGGGCAAGGAAGGTGTTCAATGAGATGCCTGAAAAGAATGTTATTTCCTGGACTACCATGATAACAGGGTATGTTCAAGAGGGAGAAAGTGAATCAGCATTGAAGGTCTTTGTGGAAATGATAAAGGATGGTGGAGCCAAGCCTAATGAGGGGACCTTTGTTAATGTTTTGGGAGCTTGCAGTGACTTGGCTGGTCTTGGTGAAGGGCAGCAAGTTCATTTGTTGATCAGTAAAAGTGTTTATCAGGATAGGACATTTGTCGCATCTGCACTCTTGAATATGTACTCGAAATGCGGGGAGTTGAGTATTGCAAGGAAAATATTTGATGACGTAGTGATAGGCCAGAGGGATTTGGTTTTGTGGAATGGTATGATTGCAGCCTATGCACATCATGGATGTGGGATGGAGGCAATTGAATTGTTCGAGGACATGCAGGGTTTAGGGTTTAAGCCTAACGATGTTAGCTATGTGGAATTGCTCAATGCTTGCAGCCATGCTGGTTTGGTGGATAAGGGACTAAACTACTTTGACGAGCTTAGGAGAGACAATTCCATACAATTAAGAGAGGATCATCATGCATGTTTGGTGGATTTATGTGGCCGAGCAGGGAGGCTCAAGGAGGCTTATGATTTTATTAAGCAGCTAGGGACCAAGGCATCATCCTCTATTTGGGGCGGTCTACTTGCTGGATGTAATGCCCATGGGGATCTGGAAATAGGGCAGCTGACTGCAAAAGAGCTCGAAAAGGAGGATCCCGAGAATGCAGGAACCTATTTGTTGTTGTCTAACATATATGCTTCTGGTAGGAAATGGAGAGAAGCCTCGAGAGTGAGGTTGAAAATGAAAGAAAAGGGATTGAAGAAGCAACCTGGTTGCAGTTGGATTGAAGTTGGAAACAGGGTTCATGTGTTTTTAGCTCGTGATAAGTCTCATTATCAATCTAATCTTATTTATTCTTTAGTCCATGATATTCATGCAGAAATGAAGAAGGCAGAGCATGTACCGAATAATGATTTTGTAGATGAGGAAGATTTTTCATCACTCAGATAACCAAAACTTCATGAAAATGTAGTCAAAGATGAACAATGAAGGATTTCTAGGCAGAAGGATTCATGTAATAGCAGTATATTCATTTGATTGACTAATTATAAAACACTGTAAATGTGAATCACAATTGATGGCTGTCAGTGTACCAAAATCGAAGCTCAGTTCTATAGCGTAATGTATTTGGTACATGGAGTACTCTTTTCTTGATTCTCCGACAGTGCACTGTGTGAATAACATTTTGGTCTTGTGAGAAAGAATTTCCTGTCACCAGAGTGGTCATATGATGATATGAAATAAAGGTGAAATCAATCATTTTTGTAATGAGAGGGGAAAAATATTTTCAGAACTTGACAATTCAAAACCAATTGGAGAATAGCTGCCACAGGCTGCTTGGGCTCCTGGCTTGCGTTGTTTAGCTGAATCTACCCTATTGAGGGGACCCTGCTGGAATATAACCTAGATATTAATAAGCAAACACTATGCTTTCCCACCGCATCATCTGTCTTGAAATTGTAACAGACCAGCCCATACCTTAGCAGAATTGGCAAAAGCATTGTTAAGTAGCTAGTGGAGGATTTATCCATGGAGCCCAATGCTAGTCTTATCTGATATATCCCACTTTTCTTTTTATTGAGACTTTCCAATTTCAAATAACTAATGAGATAAAGCTGCCCACTATGGTCTTGAGTTTCAAACCAAACACAGACTACATGCTTTCAATTCCCAAAATATTCCCCATTCCTACAGTTATACTCTTTCTAACTCTCTGGTTCAAGTTGTGCCTCACTCTAAGAGCCAGAAAGAAAGAAGGAGATCATAGAGAAGATAAGGTTGCTACACAGTACCAATGATAAAATGTCATTGAAAAGTATCCATAACACAAGCAGGAATAACATACAACTGATTCTACAACATCCACAGGAAGACATAGTGTGAACAACACATTACATCACCAGACACAGCGATAAGTTACATGTGACCCGGTAATATCACCATCATAGGTGACCTTCACCACCTGTCCCCTCTCGAGGCCATAGTATCGTGAAATTGCATCTTTCTTTAACAGTCGAGGAAGCTGTCAAATAACAGGAAATGAAGAATAATATTAGAATTGAGAGTTGAGGCTACCAACCAGGTAAATTATAAATAATATGAGAAATGAAACATTACTCAGATTGAGAGAATTAGTCAAAATCATGCCTTGACTGTGTAGTAAAAACACAACTTTTGCATCATTAACCACTGCACAACTAGGGAAAATACTTAGGAGAATAATTATATCATTTACTAATCTGGTGAATACAGCTAGAATCTATTATATTGATGCATTGACCATTACCATTCATGTGATATAGAAATTCAGATGATCATTTTTCTCAAGGCGAGCCTTCTGCTTATGTCTTATTCTATATCATCCCTGCTATTTTTTAATATCCTTGTGACAGACAATACTCAGATAAATCAATCAAGAAAAGTAATTAACCATTTAAGAAACAATACACATAACAAGGGAGCAAGCGATAAATATATTCCAGGAGACATCCTTTATAGCTTTTCTTGGTTTCAAAGCTGACCTGCTTTTCTTCTATACTGTACTTCTTCAAGAGCCTTTGTTTTGCCTGCTCACTTAGCACCTGATGCTTTGGCTTTAATATATGCTTTGTGATATTAACAAGCAAGTCAGTTATCTGAGGACAAACCAAACCATCGTCAAACATTAGGAACATAATTAGAGAACTTCGTGACTGGAACACAAAAAGCAATCAGCATACGAGTTACATATTGCCAAAAGCTACATTAACATAGGCAGTTACTGTCTAAATATTCACCCTTTGTCTAATATTCAAAAACAAAATTATATAGAGAAAAGTCATGTAGAAATTGTTCAGCACTGTCTATGCTGTAAAGCAAGAGGGCACACTAAATTACCATAAGATAAAAAATGCACAAGTTAACAAATTTGGGCATACAGTAACCTAAGAATTTGTTCTGAACAATATTGATTTTCAGCTATAACTCCTGCATTTTAGGTCCTAAACCTGAACAAGGGTGCAGTCTAATTTGTTCTATTGTTGCATGGCTCTGTCAGCAACTTATAAACAGCTGAACATGTTTTTCCAAAACAACTTCCAACATTAAACCATCTCTGTCGATGCAATTTTGAAATATGATTGCTTCCTAACAATTCATTTAATTTTGACATGCTCATGGCCCCATGATTCGCAAAGCAATGGAATTTCAATATATCACTTCTCATTTATTTGCAATCAAGAAGTAATTATGAAGATATACCAAGGGGGCATAATTAAAATTTTCTTGGAGGCTGCAAGTGAAATGAATCCGGTTGAAAATTAACAGAATGCAATAAAGAAAGTTTCCACCACTGTTAATTCTCATTATGGACATCCTCCAGAAGCACTCAATGAAGAACATTCTGACCTCTCTGAACAAAAAAAAGAAGAAAAATGCAGCCATAATCAATTTGTAGAAGTACCACCTAAAGCACAAAACTCCCATGAGCCACAGTTAATGGGGATAAGAACCCAAAAGACACTTAACATTATGACATCAAGAAGACAACTCAAACAAGGACATTTGATGTGAAATTCAAACGACAACCTAAAACTGGATTTGCATGCTATTTCACACCATCCATTACAACAATAAAAATATGGCATGATGAATTTAATACATAAAGAAGAATAAGGGCCATTGCCCAGTCCAATATTAAGAGTCCTGGGCTTGGAAAAGAGAAAATGAAGATTCCATACATCAAAACAACCACTTCGTGCAGAATCGCTGAAGGGTAAAGCTCTAGTGTTCCTACTCAAGATTCTACATTAGCAGGTACATAACTAGGCAGTGGCTTTTTTTGCCCTTTCTTAATAACATCTAGATATGTAAAGCATGAAAATAAGATTAATTACTTAGGAGTCATACCTGGAATATTTCAATCTTGAATTTGAAAAGATCCAGAGCTTTCATAGCTTGATTAGTTATGTTGTTTTGCAAGACTAATATCAGACCAGTCAAACTGTCTCTGTCAGTAATCTGAACCGTAATGAGACGAATCATGCCAACTTTAACCACACCAAGGCCACAGAAAATCACCAGCATCTGCAATTCAAATAACCAGTAATGGCATTAACTGACTCCTTCAACCAAAAACATGGTGTGATTGATATAATACTTCCATCTCACAATTTTGTAGCCACAATTCAGAAAACATTATCACAGCAACAAACGTTGTTATCTCACCATCCACCATAGTCAACTGTATTCAGTTTCATTTTGATTATCATGCTACTTGAGCTGAACAGCTTCAATCATGGTTTTCACCACATGCATGATTAATTAACTGCAATCTTAGGTTAACTTGGGTGCAGATAAAGGTGATCAATGTACATGCAGTGATTGATTTCAACTACTGACACAAGTTCCAATACACCCATCCAAAAATCATACGGGAAAAGGGAATACATTGCAAACCCAAAAAATAAAAACTTTCTTTTCAATACAATTTTCTCAGTAACCAAATAAGAAATGAAAAACCAACAAACCCTAGAATCAACATACCCTTTTTGAAGGATCTGATTTATGGGTGGCAGAAAACTTGAGGAGTTCAATATCAGGGTTTTGACCATAAACACCTCTAAAATCTTGCAAAGAAATGTCAATCTCTGAACTTGGAACAGAATAGCCTCTATCTTTTAACATCTCAAGCACAGTTCTTCTGGAAAGATAGTATCTGTGGCTCTCTGTGCTACCTTCATCAACAAAGCTGCTCAAGCACCTCCCCAGAGACTCCATTCCAAAACTCCCATTTTCTTTTTCTTGATGAGCTCCTCCTTCTTCTTCATTCGGTCTCTCCGTTAGTAAATTTTGCTCCATTTCTCCCAAGAACCTCTTCTCTTTGAAACGAACGTGACTGTGTCTGTTATTTTTTCTCTCTCTAAATGGAAGTCTGTAACTGTGCCTTTATTTGTCAGATTATTTGTTTACTTTCTTCAAATGGGAACTGTATGAACTATGAGTTGTGCTTTCTATGGTGAGAACATTCTCACAGTAGACTGATCTCTCCAATTTCTGGTGACATGTGTGCCATGGCTCACGGGGTATAATACAGGGATACAATAATTTCCTATTTATCATTTATGTTATTATATATAAAAAGAAGAAGCAATACTCCAAATAAAATTCAGAAAATGAAGTTTCAAGCAAAAATAGATAAAGAAAAAATTTATAAATCTTTCAAAGAAATGCTAAAAGTGAACAATACCAAAATCTCAGGAGGAACAGATTAAATTTAGAGAAAAAAAATGATAATATTAAAAATATAATAAAAAGGTAAAAGCAACATGAATTTTTATTTTGGTAATGAAATCTTTTATATAAATAAATCTTACTTTGTAATAAAAAATTCTTTCATACCTGCCTTGACCTATATTTCTTGAAGTTTTAGCTCAAATATTAAATCATCTTTTATTTTAGAAAAAAATTATCTTGATCATCCTCTAGCTTAATAATTTTTAAACTTACCCTTTATATTTTAAAAAATTATAATTTATATTTTTGATGCATATAAAATAAATTGAATTATAGAATGATATATAATGTAAAATATTTAGCGCACAATAAAATTTGGGTTATAAATTGTAATTTCTAAAAAAAAAGCATGTACTTTATTAAATAGATTGTTTCATTATTTATTTTTTAATTGATTATCTTGAATTGCCTATTTAAAATCGATAATTGATTATATATATATATATATATATATATATATATATATATATATATATATTCAAAAAGATAATTTTGTTGCTAATAATTTGTTTATTTAAAATTTATGAATTAATTTTATATGTTTGATAATATAATAAAAAATTGATATTATCAAGCATGATTTCACAAAAGATTTTACTTTTATAAAAACAAACATGTAAAACTAAAAATCATAATTCTAAAGTTAATAATCAATATACTATATATTTTTAACTATATGCAATAAAAAGTAATAAAGGACGTGATAATATTTTATTTACTTTTTCATAAGGATTATATATATACAATTAAAAAGAAATTAAAAAAGAAAGGGAAAAATATTTCTTATATTAATCAACTTGTTTAGAAATATAATAATAATTATTTTTTAAAATGTTATGGGGTTATTTTTTAAAGTGTTATTCATTTGAAAATATATCAAAATAATTTTTATTTTTATTTTTAATATCAACATATTAAAATAATAAAAATATTAAAAATTATTAATTTAAAATAAAAATAAATTTATTTTTTAAAAAAAATATAATCATACCGCATTACTTAACGGTAACTAAAGCTGTGGGCATGAGATCTTTCCCTTCTTAAATTGGGATTTATAGGAATTTACAGTACCACTACCGGCGCTCTCTGCCTCTGGTTACAGCCATTACTGTTTCACCCAGAAATAACATGGAGGGTGATTGTTATTACGTCACAGCCGGAATTCTTTTCTTCTTCCGGAAATCTGCCTCCTGTCCGAGGGAAAAACCTGCGGGTGAGGTGGTTAGGTAATTCAGCAGTGACGTTAAAGTTCTCGTTAAGATTTGAATGTTCAATGACAGTAAGTTCTCGTCATTCGCAAAATCGTTTATTTCTGTGCTGTCTGAAGCTCTCGTTTTTCGTGAAATCCCACGCTATAGTCTGGCGCGTGACATCACTGCAGTAAGGGTGATTTCGTTAAACGGGCCTGGATTCTTGGTAGGCCCGTCCTACTGGGCTTTGTTTCGACTTTGGTTATATTTTGTTCTCTTTCGATGGAGTTTTGATAACCTAACAATTCTATATAGTTATTAAGTCAGGTTTAACGAATTAATTTAGATTTTAAATTAAATAAAAAAAATATTGATTTAATAAAATTTAATTAACTCAAAAAAATTGACTCGTGACTAGACAAAATTTTATCGCAGTTGATGGTTTTTTTAAAAAAATTCTTGCATAAGTATGCTAGAAATAAAAAAAAGAAATGGCACGGTTCTAAACCCAGCAATTTTTTAATTTAACCGAATTATATAATGCCCAATTTGTAAAAGCAACACAAACCAAATAAAGCAAAAATTTGAGTTTTATATATATATATATATATATAAAATAGACTTGTCTAACATATTATTTGAATATTAAAGTTAAAAGGTTAGCTATTTTGTTGTCAAGGGTTGGAAACTTAGAAAGATAATGATGTAAAAGAATTGTTGTTAAACCTGATACAATTATGATGAATAATGAAAAAAAAAACACACATAAATTTAACATAATTGGATAATATATTTACAATGGGTTTATATCTGATAGAGTGATATAATAATTGATAATAAGCAATTATATAATGTATTTAATTTTGAGGGGTGTAGTTTAATTGATCAGGTCTTAAGTTTGTTCTCTAAATATTATCAATTCGAATCTTACAAACCTTAGAGTTACTGAAGGCTTACATGATCGTTAACTTTAGAGCTCATAGGGTTAGTCAAGATATACGCAAGTTAGCCCGAACATCCATATTAATAATAATAAAAAATTTTCTGAAATTCAATACCCATTGTTTCTCTTAACTTCCCTGAGAAATTTCTCAACGGTGGAGCCAAAACTCAAGGTCTAGGCGTCCTAATAATGATTGATAACAGGCAATTATATAATGTATTCTCCTAAAAAAAAAAATATGAATCTGGAGGTTATTAACTCTAAAAATCTAAAAATCTCAATCAATAATAAGTATTTATCCTCGACAGAGACAGATGTATTAATGATCATCACATGATATATGATAGAATGATTCTTTTTGAAAACGACAGCGTAGCTAGCTTAAGAGGAAGTGAACTCTTGGGGATCTAAGCACATGAAGCTTTACTTGAAAGTTGAAAGGGATACCCACAAGATGATGTTTCATAAAGTAGCCACAAGGCTGCTGTGACGTCCTAACAAATTATCTCTTAAAGTACCCTTTGCCTTTAGAAAAAAAAAAAAAAATTGAAAATCATCATGCCCATAACATAGCATGGGGTATATCATACGGGCATGAGGGCAGCATTATTTAAAAATACGTTTTATTTAAATAAATGAGATTCTTTTATTTACCTTATTAGAAATTTACTCTATACCCCCCCTAAGTGAGGGTGATTATTTTTTTATATATATAATTAATTAATGACTAACTAAAACAATAAAACACTCTCAAAAATTGATAATTTTTGGAGTCAACATGTTATTAAGTATCCTTTGAAAGCTTTATTTTACTCCTTGCCATTTATTTATTTATTGGTTATTGAAGAATTTACAATGACGATGTGTCTCTTTTCTTGTAAAAAATGAAAACTTATAAAATAAATTTGTTAGGAAGGTTGAGTATAATTAGATTCTTGAATTTTCAAAGATGTATGCAAAGAGGTGAAGTATACAAGAGTTAAATAATAGTTATTTTTTAAAGTGTTTTTTGTTTGGATTGTATTAAAATAATATATTTTTTATTTTTTAAAATTTATATTTCACATAATACATTAAAAAAATTTAAAATATTAAAAAAATTACTTTTTTTATAAAAATAAATTGAACAATAGCTCCAAACTACCTCTGAATACAAAATGTCTTATCTAGGAGTTGTGGATTACCGATGGGAGTGAATGCTTATGTCATGGACAGTGTCCAATAAATGAGAATTCCTCCTAACTCAATCCAGGAGATGCCCTGCGCATGGAGACATATGCTTCAGGGACATGCAGCATTTAATGCATTTATGATTTATTCTTGTAGTGGGTGTGGAAAAGGTCATAGGACGACCCAGGATTCTAATCTGGCATTGTTCTAACATGGTTCCTCCAGGTGATTAGAACGGCGCCGTCTTTCTCCTGCCCGGGGACCAGAGCTTCCCGCCCGGAGAAGAATCTCTCTTGATATGTCCCGCTGCCATAGCCACATGAAGGCGTGCGGAGGCCAACATGATACGAAGTGTACTCCGGGATTATATGCGCTGGGATACCCTATCGTTGTAACTTTGGTCTTGTGCTAGCTGGGGTAGTTTCTCTGCCACAATTATAATATATATTCAATTTGATAGTGAAATAGTTGCTCGAGATCTATCCTAAGAATTCCTTTTTTTTTTTTTTAATTAGTGACAATGATCACGTTTGTATATCAGTACCATCTATGATGCTGTCAAAGGATTCCTCATGCCTGTTTTAGCTGCATCTCTGGATTTTCAGTTTGGAAGATTGAGATTTTGAAGGCAGTTGCAGCCCTAGCTCAAAATCTAGTCAAAGTTCAAACATCAAGGCATAGGAGATGAAATACGAGACCTGGGAAAATGGACATCATGGGACAGTCTGTTTTTCTTCTCACTGATATCATGCAGCAAGCAGGCTTATCTGAGATTGGTTCATCATTTGCTATTCTGAACCACTGGTATGGCCTTTTTTGTTTTGAAGACTTTCTTCAGGTATTGGCAGAGAAGAATCCATGCTTCCATCTTTACCAGCCATTCAATCTGCACGTGGCAGCATCAATTTTGAGGACCAACAGACCTGATAATTAGATTTTCTCATCACCAAATATACCCATTATAATCACTCTCTAATTTCCGAGTACATTACTCAAGTGGAGATATGTCATGAAGGGACCAAATACAGTAATGAGTAGATTCACCAAACACTGTTGCAACACGAAAAATCTCTGCTTATTCATTCGAATGCATCTTTACTGAATGTTCCACCAAAAGAAGAGACAAATGATCACAATCTTGAAAGCTAAAATAAACAAAGAAGAAGCATAAAAAAATGTTGATTCTTATTGATCTTGTTTAGAGAGACAGGGGAATTATACCCAAGAGCTTGACAAATAGGACTGTAGGAGTAGCAATGTAAACAGATCAAGAGAACAAACAATTTTCAATGGCATTGGTGATTACAAGTAGTAAGATAAAAGTTGCAATTTTGTAGGCAAGAACAAAACTGAAGCACTGTAAGCACAATCTATGAGCAGCAACCAGGGCAACGAATCAAACCATTCTCATTGCAATCTGGGCACCTTCTCAATTGCTCTTGTTCTTCATCAAATACTTTTTTACTTCCACTACAATTTGGACATGGCACAAACCTTGCATCCCCACAAGTCTCGCAAACCAACGTGGGATCTAGAACAGGAAGACCTTCTAACAGCTTTGCCAATACACCAGCTTCATTTAGCTGCCTGATTTCTTCCACCCCGCCAATATGATTTCCTCTAAAAAAAACTTGTGGAAGGCTCATTGGTTTCCCTTTTAGCAAACTTTGCAGCTCTTTTTTATAGGTAGAATCCATTGAAATATCTCTTTCATCAACTGCAACTCTGAAACCTCTGAATATCATTCTAACCGCACAGCAATCCTCATATGTTTTTCTTATTCCTCTCAAACTCGTAAAATACAGTACAATTTTGCCTTTTTTGTCATTCAAGAAGTTCCCATGTTTACTTGATAAAGTACAACTCATGGGACTAGAATCCACTGGTGTTGCATCCTTGGACTCTTTGTGACACCCCAATTGCCTTGATGACAATGCACGCGTATAACTTGCTGCTACATTAGGATCCATCTTTGAAAGCAATGATTCCTCAGAAAAGTGCTTCCATAATGGCTTTGACAATGAAACTGGCTTTTCAGCAACAACTTCAAATTTCACCGAATCACAAGAAGCATGTAGCTTTTTCACACACCCATCAGAACCCAGATGATGAAGAGAACTGGCTTTGGAGGTAAACTCGATAGCACGATCAGAATGTGATGATCTTGGCTTAAAAGAGTAATTGATTTCAAAATCAAGGCCATCATCCTCATCAAGACCATCCATGAGCTCCCAAGTGTTAATGACAGAATCAGGGGATAAAGGCTCACAAGGGTCTCGGTTATTTTGTGCTTTATGTATCTTTTTGGTTGATTTTCTTGGTGATTGTGGCTGATCAAAGGGTTTTGGGGTGTTCTTTTTGGGGTCAACGAGGACAAGAGAGCCATAAGTGGAGGAAGTTAGAGACACGAGGTGGTGAGAGTCACCTTTCCTTGAAGGTGGATGGTGGACCAATGGGGTTCGAAAAGAGAAAGCTCTAGGGACTGATTGTGAAGAATATTGTGGAGAAAACATAGATTTATCTTTAGCAGGAGAAGCATAAGATAAGGTTTCTTCAGGATGGTGGTTCTCTGTGAGGAGGGTATTTGGTCTTGAAGCATAACAGCCCATGATGGAGAAATGGATGTCTTTGACTCTCTATAAGCTACTGTTGTATTGCTTCCTTTCTTGTTTACTCCTGTTTTGTTTTTGCTTGTTGGGGAGCTTTTGCTTTCTCTAGTCTTGCTCTTGCTTTCTTGGCCTGGGTTTTAGGTATGAGAAGGTTGATAGAGAGAACTACAGAGGTAAGTTCGGAGAAAGAAGAGTGTGTGTGCTGGTGAATGAGAGCTTTCAAGTGAGCTGGAAGGTGAAGATGGATGTCATCATGGGAGTGTTTTGTTTTTGAGATTTGATCTGTTTTTTAAATAATTTTTTAGTGATAAAACATTAAATTCATATATTTTTAGATGTTTTTCAATAACTTGGATATATTAATGACAAAAATGAAAAAAATCTTAAAAAAATATATTATTTAAATGTAATCTTAAAAAAAAAAAAAAAAACTGCACAGCACTACCAGACAGCAGGTTTGGAATTTTCTTTGAATTTTTGAATTGATTACGGATAAAATCTTTGGTGTTCTAGAGCTAGATTTTGTCAGATTAGTGGCTAAATTAGGAAATGAAATTTGAATCAAAAGATAAGATTTATCTAGGCAATCATGGCAATGTTTAAGGTATATCTCTGTTTGTCATCTAATCAAATTTATATTTGTTTGCAAATAGCCAAATACAATAATATTGATTTCGAAATTAGTGTTAATTTCGAGGGAAAAAAGATTCAGAACCTCTTACTGTGATTTTTACTCAGGTTTTCAGGGTAAATATATTTGTTTCCCTACCTTGCCTAGAACAAGGATGGATGAAATGCTTTCTTTATCAATACAACTTGGCAAGAAAATCATGAGCAGCATCGGCATGGATCCAATCTATCTTTGTGTGTAAAGTAGTCATGGCGAACAAGCTGAGAAGGACAGGCTATAAATTTGCGGGGCCACCATAGCCACTAAAGCATAATTGGGCAGAACAGACCATGACTCATTTGTTGCAATGTGAGGTTGAGCTGGTGAAGTCGTTGTCATGCCATGCCATCTTTGTTGTTCTTCAGCCCTTTAAAAATCTGGAAAAGGAAACAAATCCTTAAAAACTTTGCAGCACTCTGTAAATTCTGTCTTTTTCTCAGACATGCATGTTTGTTTCCTCTGATCAAATCAAACCCTTAGCGTTAAATTGGCTCAAATCAGCCCCTTTATTTCTAATAAATGTTGACATGAGCTCCTTAATCCAACTTTATCACTGTTTAATCGGCCGGTCGAATGCCCTGAGTTATGATATCATAGGACACAGGATCTCGTATCGTATTTTATCGAAAGTAAAGGGGTTGATTTGATCCAAGTTAAAGTAGAGGACTTGATTTGACCAATGCACAAAGTAGGAGGATCACATGTGACTTTTAGACCATTTAGTCTTTCTTTTTGCCTTTAATTTTTCAGAATCTAGCCCGTCTCGTTCTGGTGATGTACAGAAGATATGGACTTGAAGGCTTGCAGCACATGCAATAGTTTTGTACCGAGGACCAAAATTTGCTTGTACAATAATTTCTTTGTCCGGACAGCTAGCAAGGAGAAAATATGTATTATTTTAAATGACGTGAGGTTTTTTTTATTGTGCAAGATTTTATTGTTTATTCTCTCACGTATCTTTTTATATATTGTCATGGATAGAATATGTAAAATTTTATGTTTTTTTTTAATTTATTTATAATTTTTTTATTTAATCCTAATTGAAAATCAATTGATTTTAATTTTTTATAATAAAAATAAAATTGAAAAAAGGGATAAAAAAATAAAACAAAACATGAATGGCATGCTATAAGTTTCGTAAAAGATGCACTTTGGTCATTAAACTATAAAAATCACGCAAATTATATAATTTCAGTACCTTAATATTTTTTTAATTCAATTTTGACATAAAAGTTCTTTTTTGTTATTTTTTAGTTTCAGGTCGAGAGAAAATAGATAGGAAAGAGAGGGATCATCAGATTCCAACAGTAGAGATAAAAAAATATTATTGATATCGATTTAGGCCATCAAAATAGATAATATTTATGTTAAATTGTTCCATTTGATGAGGAGAGTTCATATTGGATTTTTTTTACATTTAAAATTCGTGAAAAAATAGATATGAGCTCAGGTTGATTTTTGGATTCGGGTTGATTTGGTTTTTAAGACGGTTTTTTTGGGGTTTATAAGGTCATAGATAGGTTTATCACGGTTCTTATAGTGTGTTTGGGTCAGAAATAGGTTAAAAAACAAGTTTTTGGTTAAAAAACTTAAGCTCCAATATTTTTCCGACCACTATAGTTGCTAGAATCTGGGCAAATTAGACTACACGTCATTTGATTTTTTTTCAAACTAATTTGGGGTGGAAGTTGCAAACAAAAAACAATTAAGCTCCCAATCGTCCAAGCCTTCATGGGCAAACTCGCACGTAGGCCCTACAAACGGGCCAGGCGGGTTGGCCTAGCCTTTGCTTTTTTTTTTTTAATCAATGATTTTTTATGGTTTTTTCTCTAAATATTTTAAATTTATATTTAAATTAGTATTTATTTTTTTCGGAGAGCCTCTTTTAAAATAAGAATTTTTTTAATTATATATTTAAATTTAAAGAGTTTTTCTAATTCATCTATAATTATTATTTTTTATCTTTTGTATAGATGAAATTCATTTTTTAAAATAAAAAAATTATTTTTCAGATAAACCCAAATGAATTTTGTATGGATGATTTTTTTTCTTTTTATTTTACTCAATTAATTTAATTAGTGTTTCTATTTATATTATCATTTTCTTAAATAAAAAATTATTTTAATAAAAAAATTTAACAAAAAAAACAGGGTAAATTTCCTGTCTTTCAAGACTAAATATCTTGATTTATATCTATTTCTTGATTTTTCAAGTTTTATTTTTAAGTATCGTTAATGACTTTTTGTTTATTTATTTATATATATAGTTCTTGATTTATTTGATTACATATATGTATAAATTTTTTATTTAAATTTAAATTTTTTAAATTATAAAAATATATTAAATTTTTTTTTATAAAAAATAAAAATATATAATCCGCAATTTGGAAGTCACATATCCAGTGATATATTTGTAGATAAAGCCACAGCCTCAATCAAGTACATGTCATGACTCATGAGTGCAGGCGTACCGTTTTTTCTCTCTCCACCCTTTCTCTCTCATCTCTTTTTGCTGCCTTTACCTGTACAAGTTACAACTATCAGTTTTCATAACAAGCCACTCACAATGCAAGTTACATGTGACATGGACAAGCTATCACGAGACACGAGTATTGATCTACAATATACAAATGTCACAAAAAGATTTGAATTAGATTTTTTTCAGGGCAAGCTATATACCAGAAAAAATTATTATACATAATTTTTTTTTAACATTTTATTGTAGTAATTTGCAAAATTGTTCTATTTTTTTCTACATTAAAAACTAGTTTGAAATCTTAAATAATTTTATTAATATATATGATTTTTATTATATTTTATTATGTATAAGCATCAACTTTTTAATTTACGGTTATATTTTTTACTCGATATCAAAAAATGCTCTAATAAAATCTACGCATTAATTTTTTTATTAGAAAAACATTATTCGACATACAACGAGTAAAGTTGAATAAACACACTAACACTTTGTTTTTTTGTATTTATTAACATAAATAGCTCCAAATATATTTAATTAAATATATAAATAGAGCTTTTCATTTATAATTAGATTAAAAAAACATTTGAAATGTTTTTGCTAAAAAAAATTATCCAATTCGCAACAAAACATAACACAAATAACTAGTACATGGGTGTTTTCATGTAGAAAATGGTATTGTAGTAGTGGCCAAATTGTAATTTTTTAAAAAAACACATTTCAAAAACTATACCTCGTGCCTTTTCAGCTTAGTCGAGCAATAATAGGCCTAGGGAAACGATTAATGTGATAAACCTGGATTCGGGAATCAGGAACCACCCCACACTTTATTTGTAATCCCCTCAATCATGACTGTGACTCTTTTATATCAAAAGAAACTAACTTTTCTCATAAAAAATAGGACGACGCATAAGATACTATTACAATGCTGGTCCAGCATCCTAACATATACAAGAAACAATCCTGCACTGTATGGAGATCAACAGAGATTTCTTCAATCTTGCTCTTGCTTTATGTTACACGAACTACAAGTCCACACACACTTCAGCAAATTCAAATTTTCCAAGGCTGCTGCTATACAAAATACAAGAATCTAGGTACAGAGAGTTATTGATTCAAACATGGCCATATGGTAGAACCAACTCATAGCTCAAGCTTCCTATTTAGGTAATGCTATTGTCTACAAACAATATAGCAGTTGTAACATAGATATAACTGAGTGATGCTACTGTTCATAATCTAAAATTATTTACAAAGCTGAAAACAAAAAAAGCTGCTCTTTTTAAAAAATATTTTTTATGCACATTGATGGGATTGAGAGTTGTCATTTCTTGCGAGCGAATGCTGCAGCAATTCCACCAGCTATCAGTCCCACAGCAGTAGCAGTGATGCCTATTCCAATAACACCATCTGCATTTTGACAAACACTTTCAGCATTGTTTAGACAAATACCTTTGAAACTTATTCAGATTAATGCTATCATGAGAGTAAAAATGTTCAAAGTGAGCATACCTTTGGCAATTCGATCTTCAAGTGTCTTCTTCAGGACCAAAGCCTGCCTCCAATCAGGTGCAATCTACAAAAAGTTGAAATTCAGAATAAAGAAGCAAAAAACAAAAAGAAAACAGCACTTATGCAGACATAAACACAAGAGACCTCCAGACATTGGTCCACCAGCTGCCTGCTCCTTGAATATTCACCACTTCTGTAATATCCCACAGCCAGAAGATAAATCTTCTCTCTCTGTTGCAAAGGCGAGCTACTATTTGCCAATGATGCTGCAACAAAGGGTATTAAGTTCAAGAAAGAGCACGCAAATTTTAAATAAAGATATGAAAATTAAAATGGAAGACACATACAAACTTAAGAGCGAATTAGCTCACAAATGGAAGCAATTACATGCAAGAGGCAATGGTCTATCTAGGGACTCCCTTTCAATATTCCTGCTAGTTAGCTAGTTCATGAAGTCAACATTTTCAATCGCTTACAGTTGATACCAAAAGAAGAAAGCATGTTGCAGAAAATATTATTCTGCAAAACTGTGGTAGCATAGTGAACTTCATAAATGACTTTAAAAATTCATCAGGAATACAATCACTATAAGACTACTATTTTGAATTGTTCCAGTGAAGGGAACTTGGCATGAAGCATGCTAAAAACTACTGATGTAGGGACAGTATTATGGTGGCTGAAAAGCCAACACCATCCAGACAAGCAAGGATTCTACCTAATACATATTTGCAGATAAGCTGCCAAAAGTATATGCAGTAGAATCCCATCCATTTTCTCCAATTACAAAAGGTACAAATCCAAGGCTTTCCTCATTATTTAATCCTCTGGAAGCAAGCCACACAACTCAAAATTTGGGATCTGTACCAGAAAACTAGTAGCTTAATCTGATTCAAATCATCAACTCTTTGCCACCAACTTCACTGTTCTCCAAACATGTTTAAACCTCAAATAATTTACCAATTTTGCGCCAACCCCTAAAATCCCAAATAAACACAATCTATTCCCTAAAGAAACACAAGGAGCAACTTTCTCTAATATGTCCTGCATGCGGACATCAGCAAGAAGAAGTTGGATGCGGTAAGATAAAAATGACAGACAATTTTTGTCGTTTACCTTCAAGCATAGCTATCCCACGCTGCACGTCTTCTGGTTGTTTAGAGTGAACAAGAGCCCATGACAATCGCATAATGCTATCCCTTTTAAGTTCCTCTGAGTCACCTTCAGCAGCTTCTGCAACCTCCCTCTCACAGCCCTGGCATCAAAAGGACAGAGTGTTAACCAAAACACAAAATCATGGAAAATTGAAATAACTATTGATTCAGCAAAACAACTTATAGGTCCTTACTATTTTTAAGTAGCAAAGGCAACATAAATGCTAAAGACCTGGGAGTTGGGACTGAATGAAACACATGCAACATCAGAGAAAAAGCATTCCAACACTTCATTTTCCATTTTTATAAAAAAGATTTCGCAATTCTTGCTCTAAAGTATTTACATACCATGACAAAGGACAATAACAGAACTTCTTTAGCAAACTAGGACACTAAAGTTAAACGAATCTTAAGTTTCAAATATACAAAGGAAAAACATCAGGAGACGGCCATTCAGCTGAACAAGTAGCAGTGAAGAAAGCAAGAGCAAGCATATACAATATTCCAAAGCAAAAGAGCAGTGTGACATGATTCCATTCCCGGAAAAAAATGATGATATAGACGAACTGTCAAGCACACAAAATCTACACAACCTGATTGTAAATGCCTCCAAAACCAGTAAGAAAAATGAATTAAGAGTCTTGAAGGGGTACAAAGACCATAATCAAACAAAATGAACCGGCTCCAGACGGGACCTATATTTTTAGCAAAATTGATTTCTATTGCCCTCAATTTTCTTACTTCAAAACAAAAACAAGAAAAAAACGAAAAACCTTTATTCTCTATCTTAAAACTTTCACCCTTTCCTTGCATTCCTCTCATATTCAACATCTATCATTAATCCTTACATAAACCAAAAGAAAAAATTTCAAAAAAAAAAACCACAAGTTTTAATCTTCCTGTCATAACAATCAAATCCAGCATCACGAATACCAATATTTTCTAAACCACAACATGGTTAAGCATTCTAACATATGTAAAACAAGAAATCCGAGTCTATATATCTAAACAAGGCAACGACTTTTGCTAAATTACCAAACCCCATATGATCAACAACAAATTCTCAAGAACCCACAAATATACTTACATGAATGATGTCACGGTCGCACCATGGGATATGATCATCACCGGTGAAGAAGGAACCGACGGACTCGAAGACCTCTCTGATCTTCACATCCATTAAATGTTGTTTTGGAGGGGTTGTGGTACGTTTACTAAAGGGCTGTTTTATATTTACAGGTTCGTGCTGGGTTTAGTTTGGTTTATGTATATAGTTTTGTAGGCAAAGGCTTGTAAGAGATGGAGAGGGTGGAGAAGAAGAGATATTTGTAAGCAGAGATTAAGGATTAAGTAATTGACTTTTGTATGGATGTGATTTTTATTCTATAACTTCAATTTTAGGTAAAAGGATGGAAAGACACTGTTTTTTTTTAAAAAAATTATATTACACAATTATTTAGGGTTGATAGCAAAGTTATTAAACCATATCACGGGTCAAAAATAGCAAAGATATTTTAGTTTTTTTTTTGTAAGATTTGAAACTTGTGATTTACATTATTTGAGAATATGTATAAATTTGTTAAAAAATGCTTTAAAAAAAAACATTATTCAAAGAATAAATTTAATTTTAATGGAGACCGGTCTCAAAATGGACGAATCTCCGATTAAAAAGAAAGCCTAACTTTTCTTATGAAAAAAGAAAAAAAAACTACTTTTAAATTTTTAATAAGCGGAATACGACTAAAAAAATACCCTTTATTATATCTTAAAAAAGCATCTTCAAAGTTTTAATTAGTGTGGTATGTAAAAAATATACGGTATTTGTTTTTGTGTTTAAGAAAAAAAAATTATTTATTTATTTATTTTTAAAAAAATAAAAAAATTATTATTTTAATATATATATTTTTTAAAATACTTTCCATTATTCCATTTTCAAATATCTCCTAACAATCTTCAGAAAAATCAAGGGGACAACTGTTTATATGAATTTGTGTTTAAGAATTGAAGATTTATGATGTGTCCGAAGTATTTATAAGGTGTTATTTATAAAGCTACATCAGAGTTTTTATTACTGGCAGTAAGAAGACACTTTCTCATTTGGGAACAGGGCTTAAATAAAGGTGGGTTCAAATTTAGTTTTATTTTATTTAAATTTATTTATATTTTATGTTTTTGAATTGTTTTAATATGTGAATATTAAAACTAAAAAATATTATTTTAATATATTTTTAAACAAAAATTATTCTAAAAAAATAATTGTTACTGTACTCCAAACTCAATCTCCTACCTGTGAAGGGTGGTGAACATATGAACTGATTCAACAGTCTCTAATCATTCTTTATTCGAAGGAAAAGTAAAAAAAATCCCAATGCTAGCAGATGGGAATTGGGAAAGTGGAAGGAACTAAAACAATGGCATTCTTTTCTGAACACATGTTTCATGCTTGACTGTCATTGTTTGTGTTTTTAATTATTCCAAAGTGGATTCCTGCACTTAAAGCTTGAGTATTAAATTCATCTCCTGGCAAAATTTTCTGAAACGAAAGTCTAAAGCCTCTGTGGGAGAACTAAATCTTTTAGTGGGGTTCCAAATCCAAGGCATTTGGTCCCATTCTTAGACTTTTAAGTGAACCAAAATGTCTCCGCCATGTATCCACACCCCTTCATTTTTAGTTCTAGTTGTACACTTGCTAGTTGATAGCACAACCAGGATCACAGCATGGCAGATTCCAGCCCTCTGTTGCCTCCATTCCTTCTGACGGAGCCAGAAAATTCGGCTGTCGATGAACCTCAGGCGTCTCTTGATTCGGTTGTTGAAAGGGTAATAGGAGATTTTGGATGGACCCAATTAGTTCAATCCACCCTTGTATTGTTATCAAGGTTCTTTGATGCTCAGCAGACATTCATTAGTGTCTACGCAGACTCGGAACCGGCGTGGCACTGCATCAACATTGGCATGTGCAACTCAAGTGCTAACATATGTGACCTTTCCAGGTCTTCATGGGCCTGGAATGGACACACTTACAAGACAATCATATCGGATTGGGATCTTGAATGTGCAAGCTCCTTCATAAAAGGCCTGCCAGCATCGTCTTTCTTTCTCGGTTGCTTGCTTGGTGGTTTCGTTCTAGGCACACTCGCTGACACTTCTCTTGGCAGAAAGAACTAGCTAACACTTTCTTGTCTAACAATGTCCATAGCTTCTCTCATGACCATTTTCTCCACTAATGTATGGATCTATTCTGCCTTCAGATTCTTAAGTGGATTTGGCCGAGCAGCAATTGGAGCAACTGCTCTTGTGTTAGCCACTGAAAAGGTAGGAAGCAAATGGCGTGGCCAAATGGGAACCATTGCTGGAGTCTCCTTTGCATTAGGGCTATTATCTTTGCCAGGTATAGCGTATATAAACAGAAATTCTTCATGGATAACTATCTATGTATGGACATCAACTCCATCCATCTTGTATTGTGTACTAGTTCATCTTTTAGTACTGGAATCTCCCCGCTGGCTTTTCTTGCAAGGCCGCAAAGAAGCTGCTATGGCAATATTGAAAAGACTTGGTCCAACAAGCCTGAACTTGTGCTTACCCTACATTTCCCTCGAAAAGGAAGCACCAAAAACTAACCTCTACTCACCAATCAAGATTTTACTCGTGAGAAAATGGGCTCTTCAAAGGTTGTTAATTGTGATGCTAACAGGTTTTGGCATTGGAATTGTGTATTACAGCATGCCTTTAGCAGTGGGAAACTTGGGCTTCAACATCTACTTGAGTGTTGCATTCAATGCTTTAGCTGAAATACCATCATACATCATCTTTTCCTTTATCGTAAGCAAATGGAGCAGAAAGGGATCTCTTCTTGCACTCACTACATTAGGTGGCATTTGCAGCATAATGTGCGTCATGAACTGGAAGGAAGTGGTGCTAATTGGACTGGAGCAGGTATCATACTTCAGTGCCTGTACAGCTTTTATTATGCTAATGATTTACACACTGGAGTTGTTTCCAACATGTGTGAGGAACGGAGCCTCGTCGATGGTAAGGCAAGCACTTGTATTTGGAGCTGTGTTTAGCCCAATTCTAATTTCTGCTGGGAGAAGTAACAAGGTCTTGTCATATGGGGTGTTTGGCTTGGTGATTTTGTGCTCTAGTGTGTTTGTTTTCTGTTTGCCAGAGACAAGAGGTGTGGCGCTTAGTGATACCATGGATGAACAAGAAGAGAAAGAACAGCTTGCTATGTAATGGCGATGCAGAAAATTTACATGTCATTCATTTCTGCCACTGAACACTACTTTTAAATTAAAATATTTCCGTTGCCAGCTTTGATTCGGTTCAATCTAATTTCGTGGACATCACATTTTAAACAGGAACCTGAAAATCTTTCGGTCTGTTTATCGGGGGGGGGGGGGGGGGGGGTATTTTTGCGCAACTTGTTACAACTTTGACAGAGCAGCTCCAATATCGTCCTAATGAGGAAAGCCCATCTTTTGATGAGGTCCGAAGTCCTGTCATGATTGGGTTCATATATGCAAGAAAAAGCAACGTCTTCGGCCTGTATAATGTTGTTGAGACCATAAACTGACTTTAGTTTGTCACAGTGCTCGTGAAGAAAGTGGTGTTTAATGAGTTTAGTTTACGATGAACAACTTTTTTAGCATTTGCGATCTAATTATGTTGTTTTTTTAATTTTAAAATTTGTTGTTTTAGTTTCAAGTTAATAATTTTTTAGTATTTATTGATTGTTTTAATGTGTTAATATAAAAAAAATTATTTTAATATATTTTTAAATAAAAAACATTTGTTGTTTTAGTTTCAAGTTAATAATTTTTTAGTATTTATTGATCGTTTTGATGTATTAATATAGTAAATATTATTTTAATATATTTTTAAATAAAAAAATATTTTAAAAAAATCTTTACCATTGACAAACATGCTACAAATTATATATAAAAAAAGAAGGCAAATAACACAACGAATTTGCATTATGCAAATGCCACTTAAAAATAAGACAAGGATGAACATTTATCTATCTAGCTATTTGTCTAGGATTTGAGAAAGCAGTTATTTAAAGTAACTTATTACAAGGCTATCTTTATTTAAAACAACTTAAAAATAAGAAAGAAGTTCTGGTGCTGGGATGAATTTGCTTTCTGGGGCTTAAAAGTAAGGTTTGGATTTTTTGGAATTTTGGAACTCAAGCATGATTTTGTTCTTGTACTCTTAATTTTTCTTACGGATTTTGAAGAATAGATTGCCAGAGAAACTTCATTTCCAGCGTCAGTTTTAATCTATTTTTTCAGTAACTTCCCTGCTAATTCTTCAGCTGTTTGGTTGAATATCAACTTATTGATGGTGGAAGATTGGACATTTTGACTCAAACAAAGTAATTAAGCAGCAGCCTTCAAGGGGTAGAGACAAGACACACCACATTTTAATTCCATGAGCATTACAGTGATCAACAGAGTACTTTTCATTGAGGAACATCTTAACTTTCAGTCTGACTTTATTTTCCATTTATCTAGTTAGTGAACCATTTGATTTACAATCTCATGCATTTCCCACCTTGCCAATCGTCAGGTAAACAGGAAACTTGACAACTTTTTGGTCGTGCCCATCTTCATTCCAATCACGCTTGAAACTCTCAATCATATCATCCCTCAGTAGCTCCACACCCTTTGTCTTCGCCGTTTGATACGCAGACCATGACCTTAGGTACGTAAAATACTCATCTAAATCCATCAGTTTCTCTGCTACAAACTTGAATGGTCCTGTATGATCAGCTCCTTCAACTGGCTCAAAGGGAAAATCAATGCTCATATACTTGTCGTCGATCAATTTAAGCTGCGGTTCCAAGTAGGGATCAGAATCAATGGAGTAAAATGGATTGAGGACCGAGTCTACAGAGTCATTGACTTCAGGAACTGTGTAGCACCAAGCAGCAATGGCTCCATCAGGTTTTTTGAGTATCCATTTTACTTGTTGGTAAAATGCATGGAGATCAAACCAATGCATGGCTTGAGCAATAGTCACTAGATCAACACTAGATTGTGTTGACACAGTCTGTTCAAGTCCACTCATTGACATTACTGAAGGCGTATGGTGGTAGCTCACATTGGGAAGTTTTGGTGCAAATTCCAGTTGTTTCAGGCTTGTGTCTGTTCCTGTTACATGCTTGTATATCCCAGCTAGCTGAAATTAAGAAACTTGGATTGGTTAGAATACTATGATATGAATTGAAGAAGATGTGAAAGGATGAAGAAGGAGAGAATTTACATGAAGGACGAAATCTTCACTGTGTATTTCATAAATAATTCACTGTCTTACTTCTCTTTACATGAAGCACTGCTGTATTTATATACAGCTTAGTATAACAACTTCTAACACACTATATCGTTCTATATTCATAACAGAATGGGAGAAGAAATGTAACAGATTTATTTTGTTGTATTTACAAATCTTGTTACAGCTGTCAAAGTGGCAAGCGGCTGGTGTGCAAATCGTGTTGTTACGTCCTGCATGTCCTGCGTGGTGTTGGCTACAATGTCCTACATGACATGCTTGGTGTTAGCTGAGTAACATGCATTTGATATGTCGTCTAATATACTAGTCTTATCAAGAATTGCAATCAACACAAATGTCAGGTAGAAGAACTGGATAAGAGACAGAGGAGGGCAAGAGAACTCACCGATCGAGCAGCCTGCCCACTTCCCGTGCCAACATCCCAAACAAGGTCATGAGCGGGAGTTTTTGAGGCAATGAATTGGAATAGTTCTTGAGGATAACTTGGCCTTGTCTCTGCATATTGTTTTGCCTGATTAACGAACAACTCCGCCATTTCTTCCTCTTTGTGAGCTTGTTTTGCTATTTAAAAATGGATGTGATTGTCTTATCTTGCTCCTCTACCATTTATATGGCTTTCATTTTCAAGATATCGTCTCATGGGCAACGAAAAACATATTGGCAGGCTGGAGGGAATGAATAACAGGGGATGCATTTTCTATTTTTCATGGGTAACCAATTTTGATGCTTCCATTTGGTTTGACTAATTATTCTTTCTTAATAATTATGAAAGACTTTTGACTTAATTCAATGTATCTCATGTGATTTCTTCTTCTTGTAATGGTCCCTCTTATTATTGGATTTGATATTAGGTTTGATTTATGTGCACACTGCTAATGAGTATCTTTTTAGAGCATATGAAAGGTTCGAGAGAAGGTAATGTATCATATAATGTTAGTTTTTATGTTTTTAAAATGTTTTTTTTTAAAATAAATTTTTATTTTTTTACTTTAAATAATTTATTTTTTAGTGTTTTCACAGCGTTTTAATATGCTGATATAAAAAATAATTTTTTTAAAAATAAAAAATATTCATTTAATACATTTTAAATGAAATATATTTTAAAAAACAACCATTATCTTACCATAATTACTCTTACTTAAAATTTTTTTAAAGAAAAAAAATATAGGGCATTAGGAATTTACTTTGAAGAAACTTTATATGGAAGAATGAGAAAATATACTGAATGCTAAAAGACTACTGTGGCTGACATGTATGTTTTGAGAGCAGAGCTTGGTCCAACTTTGCTGGTGGGTCGGTAATTGAGGCAGGACTAAGATGAGAGGGTTAACGTCATGGATGATGAAGGCAATAGATCTTCAATTTTCAGTGCGTAGGCGCCAAGTTTGGAATGGGAGTGATGGCCAAGTTTTGTTCGAGAAGTGACTCTTACCTGTTATAAATCTCTTAGGAGCTTAGAATAATATTATTTTAATTATTAATGTTTAAGTTAGTTGTTTGGAATGTTTATATCAAGTTGTGTTGGGAATATTTTAGTTTTATGTTTAATTATGTGTTTGGTAAATAAATTTGGATCTTAACTTATCATGCGTTTAATTTACTTGTTAACAATTAATGTTTATATTAAGTTTGTATTTGAAATATTTTACTTATATTTAATTATGTGCTTGTTATATAAGCTTTATTTGTTTTTTTTTTACTTGAGGTTAATTTATATGTGGTGGCATTTTTTAAGTCCCACGAGATTTATTGATGGAAGGTTGAAGTAAAATTGATGGAAGATTGGGTCTGCGGAGTAGTTAATTTGAGTAGCCATTCGATCACTTCTTGGTAAAATGTGGCACATGGATTAAGAGTTAATTGATTCATAATTATATACAAAAATCAATGTCAAAATATTTAATTTTATAAAATATAAAATTAAATTGTTAGGTGCAACATTAAAATATAATTTATATTTTCAATTAAATATTTTTTTCAAATAAAAATCCTTTAAACTTGAAATTTATGGTTATTTTGTGCTATAAATTAATTTTAATTAAAAAAATAAGAGTTGTGAGATGAACATTTGATTAATAAGTTTTAATATATAATTTATTCTTTAACAATAACTAAATATATCATCTTATCTTAGGAAATTAGGATTCAACACTATTTATTTATTGTTATACGAGAATACAAAGTACATGTAGATAGCAGATAGTATACAAGTTTAAATTAATCTATCTCTAACTAAAAAATAGAATAAAACATCAATATAATTCCAAAAAAAATAAATTAATCCTGTTTTTTCAACATGTGACTATTTATACATCACACAAACCCATAATAATATAAACTAATATTCTTAAATCAACTTTAACAATTCAGTATTTCATTAAAACTTTATCTTGGCTATCAAAACTCTAAAAATGCTTAAAAATAAGTTAATAAAAGCCAAAAGTTAAAAGTTAAGAGATAATAAAATCATATTAAATTAGGTCCTTGATTATTGTTGCACGCGTATAGCGTCGCAGTGAAAACATCCATCCTTATATGTTTTATCTTTTATCTATCTGGTAAATATAGGGAGACAAATAATTTTTACCTCTTATCACTAAAAAATTAGAATGGTGTTGCCATCTAATATTTTGGTTACTAGAAACCCTAACTGGTCTCAGATACAGGGTACAGGGACCGGTTGTGTAAAGGAAATGTATTAGCACCACAAATACGTCTTACCTAAGATAAGCTGCATTGTTTTATTGTCTGATAAAATCTAAGATCTTGTCATGTTTTCTAATTGTTGGTCCATCTATGGTTTAAGAAAAGTCATCCTAAGTAAGGAGATCCTTATCTTATCGAGTAAAACTTAACCGTTATAACGTCAATAAAAAAATTTAATATCCGTAATACGTCTTACGTATAAGGTCGTAACCTCAGATACTAAAAGAAAATAAAATATTATTATTTTTTTAATTTTTGAAATATTGACCTAGTTCTCGTGACTTTAATAAACTGGTTATTAAAGTCAAAATGCATGCTAATATATATTTTTGAATTTTTGTTGTATGAAAATATGATATGATTTTTTTTCTTTGAGATACTTGGCCGTATGCATGAAAACATAAAAAAAAAAATTAATAATTTTTTTTGCAATGTTTTGACAAAAATCAGGTATTTTAATATCAAATTTATATCTTTACGGTATAAAAATACAAATTAATACTAAGCAACCTTCAGTAGAAAAATCAGATTTTTGAAATAATTTTTGAAGAAAATTTTCTTTTTTTTGTGTTGGGCCAGCCCGGTCCATGTGGCTGGACTCAACCCGTGGGCTGGGTGATGTTCCAGCCCGAAACAAACAATGTAACTGGTTACTGTGCACGGTTAATTATTTTCCTTGCTGCAGAAACGTGAACAGTACACGTTCTGCATGCAAGAGACCAACCGGGCAGACGAGAAGAAGGAGAAGAGTGTTACCTGGAATGGAGATGCTCTGGTAGCTAGGCTCACGGTGGCGTTGTTGTCGCGGCAGCCAGCTGTGGTGGCAGACGTTGCTTCTCTTTCTTCTCTCCTCTGCTTCGCCGTGCTGTCTGTTTCCTCTGTATTTCGTTTCTCCCGTCAACAGTGTTCTTGCCTCTCTGCAGTGGCTTCGTGGAGGTGCTGCTGGTGCTAGCGGTGCCGCTGGTGGCGGCGAAGAGGAAGACGGGCGGTGGTAAGCGGGGGACGCTGCTTCGGTTTTTCTATATTTTCTTCTTCTTCCTCCTGCCTTCTGCGTGCTTCTGTTCTTCGTTCACTCGGCTCTTTTTCCTGGTTTTAATTCTCTATTTTTTTTCTTTCCCACCCTGTGTTTTCTTTTTTTCTTCAGCTCTCTCCCTCCCTCTTTGTCTCGTCATTTTCTCTTCTTTACGTTCCTCCTCCTCCGTTTTCTTCCCCCTTCTCTGTCTTGTGTCTCCCCTCTGTTCTGCTCTCCTCTCCTCCCCCTACCCCTCTGTTTTCTTCTGCTTTTATAGGCCAGAGACCTTGTGCTGGTAATGGCCAGCTTGATAACGTTTGCAGAGGGATGACAGCCGTGACACATGCCCCATAATTAAAACGAATTGGCGCTGTTGCTGCTGTAATGTCTCACAGCCAGCTGCATGGAACCGTTACTGATGAAGAAGGCAGTGAACAGCCAGCTGCATGAAACAGTTGCGGATGAAGAAAACAGTGAACAGTGAAACGACACCGTTTTGCAAATTTAAATGATATTTCTGATTTGGTCCTTGGATGTTTTTACAATCTTGTAATCAAAACCCCGGATAAATTTTAATTGGGTCCCTTGATTTTAGCACCGTTTCCGGATTGGTCCTTGGTTTCGGATTGTTTCAATCAAGTCCCTAATTGACCATCAAACTTCAATAATTATGCAATTAAATCCCTGATTTGACCAAATTAACTCTTCAAAATTATAATTGGACCCTAAAACTTTAATTTCATCCAATAAAAGCCTAAATTGACTTAAAAATCAATTTTTCTTGCAATCAAACCCTCCATAAATTCAATTAAACCTTAGATAAAATTTAATTGAGTCCATAAACATCTGATTTTAGAATTTTCTTCCTCAAATTGAATTTTTCTTATCAACAGGGCTCTCATCAGTTAAAAATATACTGTCAAATTTTAATTCTTGTATTTTTAAACCTCCTCAACCAATTTCTAGCTATTTTATGGGCATTCCAGCATCATTTTCTCACTCATATTATTTTTTTTGGATTCCTTCTGAATATATATTTTTACATGTATTTTTTTTATTTTTTGTGTGGGAATCCAAAAATGGATAACAACAATTATTATCTCATATTATTTAATAATATTAAATTGTATCATACTATACTGATAATTATTTAAATAGCTTAAAACATATCATCGATCTATATTTGTAGTGTAAATCGTATGTTTTTATATATAAAATTACGGTCTAAAGCAATGGTTTGGGCATGACATGCTAAATGTGTTCTTGATCCTAAGATTTTTATATATATAATTAATAAAAAATTAAATAAGTAAATAATATATTTTTTATTTTTTTAGTTCATTAGAGGCTCTTTGAGTCCTGGGTTAAGCCTTTTATATTATATATTAATCAAATATGGTGCAGTGATTGAGACCTAAATTTAATTATTTTATTAAAATAAACCATCGAATACACAATCATTAAATAATAAATAATATATTTATCTTTAAATATGCAAAATCTATCTTAAGGGTGTGTTTGACATTGGTTCGGGCATGACATGCTAAATATGTTCTTGATCCTAAGACATTTATATATATAATTAATAAAAAATTAAATAAGTAAATAATATATTTTTCATTTTTTTAGTTTATTAGAGGCTCTTTGAGTTTGGGGTTAAGCCTTTCATATTATATATTAATCAAATATGGTGTAGTGATTGAGACCCAAATTTAATTATTTTATTAAAATAAACCATCGAATATACAATCACTAAATAATAAAATAGTATATTTATCTTTAAATATGCAAAATCTGTCTTAAGGGTGTGTTTGGAATTGATTTGGGCATGACATGCTAAATATGTTCTTGATCCTAAGACATTTATATATAGAATTAATATAAAATTAAATAAGTAAATAATATATTTCTCATTTTTTTTAGTTCATTAGAGGCTCTTTGAGTCCTGGATTAAACCTTTCATATTATATATTAATCAAATATGTTGTGGTGATTGAGACCCAAATTTAATTATTTTATTAAAATAAACCATCGAATACACAATCCTTAAATAATAAATAGTATATTTAAATTTAAATATGCAAAATCTGTCTTAAGGGTGTGTTTGACATTGGTTTGGGTATGACACGCTAAAGATGTTCTTGATCCTAAGACTTTTATATATAGAATTAATAAAAATTAAATAAGTAAATAATATATTTCTCATTTTTTTAGTTCATTAGAGGCTCTTTGAGTCTTGGGTTAACCTTTTCATATTATATATTAATCAAATATAGTTTAGGGACTGAGATCCAAATTTAATTATTTTATTAAAATAAATCATTGAATACATAATCACTAAATAATAAATAGTATATTTATCTTTAAATATGCAAAATCTAACTTAACGATGTGTTTGGCATTGGTTTGGACATGACATGCTAAATGTGTTTTTGATCCTAAGAATTTTTTATATAAAATTAATAAAAAATTAAATAAGTAAATAATATATTTCTCATTTTTTTAGTTCATTAGAGGCTCTTTGAGTCCTAGATTAAGTCTTTTATATTATATATTAATCAAATATGATGTAGTGATTAAGACCTAAATTTAATTATTTTATTAAAATAAATCATTGAATACACAATCACTAAATAATAAATAATATATTTGTTTTTAAATATGCAAAATCTGTATTAAAAATCTCATGTTACACTGAGAATGAGCCTGCACAGGGCCAATTCACATGCTAGCTCAAGTGACGTGCTGCCAAAACCTATAATACTGAAGGCCCAACGTATGCCTGACTATTCATTGACTTTCATGAGAAAGATAACCATTTTATTTAAAAATGTGTTAAAATTATGTTTTTTTTTAAATTTTAAATTTTTTTAATATATTTTAAAATTATTTTAATATATTGATTAGCTGATCTTAAAAATAATTTTTTAAAAATAAAAAATATTTTAATATATTTTTAAATAAAAAATACTTTAAACTAATTATTGTAATAATTTCAAATAGATCCGATCATCTGGCGTTGAAGCTGTCAACTTCACACCTTTAATCTGACCTCTAATCTGATTCAACTGGGGTCTTTTGACTTTGTTAAATTGTAAAATCTTCGGAAATCTTGTTTTTAATTAGAAAACATTCTTAATCTTTAATTTCTTAATTCACATTTGAATTTAGCAATCACCAAACATCATGTTATAATGCGAGGGATCAATCTAGAAAAGAAAAGCATCAGCTCACAGATTTTCGTGCCCAAATCCACGAAAGAGTGTTTTTAAGCAATGAATTAAAACATATCATACAATAATATAAAAACAATCATGGAATCTTATTTATCAAATTAAGCCTTTTGATTTAAATATTCTTGAAATGATATTAAAATTTTAATAATCAAATAAATAAGGGTAGGACTATGCAAGTTTTACATAGAGAGAGTTTTCATTTTTAAAAAATATTTTGAAAAATAAAAGAAATTATTAATGAAATCTAACACAAGAGTTTAATTTTTTTAATTGAAACAATTCTTTAATAAAACAGTTTTACAAGTAACCTAACCCTAGCCTTCTAATATTGCCTTTATTCCTTGATCAACTCTGCCATTTAATCCGAAAACACTATCTAGTTCACTTTTTCCAATAGTATGCACTATGACGTGGGTTAGAATAAATTTTTTTCTTAGTGTAAAAAAAATGCTTATATCCTGCAAAATGTGTTTTAAAGAAATCTGAAGAATTTGTAATTCGGGTCTATTAGATAAAATAAGTTGGTATTATTTAATTAGATGAAAAAAAGCAACAATAATAAATCGGTCAAATTAAATAAAAAAAAGTAAGTGCTTGTCTAAAGAAAAAAAAAGACAAAGTTCAATCCATAACCAGCATAATGCAAAATGAACTTTTTTGAAAGAAAGGTCAAAAGAAACCAACCCGATTCAACTTGAGATTGACTGCCAAACATAAAATCTGAGTCATGAGACTGAGATAACCTAATATAAAATAAATTTAAAAAGAAATCACACAACCTAATTTCTAACAAATCCAATTTAGAAGGGTGAAATTAAAAAAAAAATCAATTAATAAAAGAAAAAAAACTTTGCAAACTCGGGTAAACTTACCAAACCTCACTACCTGGATTATGCGAATAAGAAAGCCAAACAGAAGGTAAACTGAGAAAAAATTATGAAACTCAATTATAAAACTAACCCAATGTTGATGGTTAAAAAAATAATATTAAAATCCAATGTCGAATGATGAATTTGAAAAAGAAAATTAGTGAAAAAAATCAACCCTAAAAAAAAAGATCAATGCCAACCTAGATAAACCTTTTAAACCAGTGACCCAGGTCTTAAGATCAGGATTACCATATCGGAAAAAACAAAGAAACTCAATTCTTAACCAACTCTATATTAAAGGATGAAATTGAAAAATAATCAATTTTACAAAAGACCAGAAACAAAATATAAAAACTAAAATAACGAGGATATGATTTGAAAAACAAATGAGAGGACAACTTAAAATTTTAGATTGAAGATTGAAATTGAAAAAAACAAATTCTACAAAAGAAAAAAAATAGTAATAAAAAGAATAATGATCCATTCTGAATTATGAATAAATCACAATGAGTTTTGAGGAGAGGAGAGAGAGAGAGAAAAAAAAATATTGTTGGTGACAAACTATTGATCTTTATGTCACACGCTCTTCTCAAGATAGAAGATCATGCTGTGAATTTTCCCACACAATTGTAGAAGGCAGTGTTTCATCACTAGAGAAGCCGCATGTGCCACTAGAGTGCTACGACTTTCATCACAAAGCACGCACTAGCCAATCTTCAACTACACGTTAACTTTAGTCCCCCGTATTTGTTTTAAAGTAACATTTGGTCCCTCAAGTCCTAATTGCTCTAAATCAAAAGAACTTAGTTTTATTTTGACGAACCAAGTATCAACCAAATGTCAAAACCTTTATTTGATATTGCGAGATCTCAATATCTAGGAAACCAAAATAAACCATTAAGTCAATTAAAAAAAAATAATCTCGAATGATCAAATTAAAAAAAAAAGTTGAGGATTAGAAAAAAAACCAACCTAAAGTTGAGGATTAGAAAAAAAACCAACCTAAATTTTTTTCTAGTCCCTAACGGGAGAAAATTAAAGGGGCTTAATATTTACTAAATTTTAAAATTTGGCCTTCAAAGTTTTAATTATTTTAAACCAATAAAATAAAATTTTATTTTACTAAAAACCATCAACTAATTAAGCAACTATATTTCTTTGACTCGTCAACATCCCTAGGCATTAAGGCTTTTGTTAATATAATATTTGTTGTAATGTTCGTATGAATACAACTTAGTTTCCTGTATTGACACATGTTAGCATACTTGTCAATTATCTGGAACACAACAAGTAGGTATCAACATCATTACGTAATTACTTGAGTAATTATATCTTAAACTCAATATGTAGTGAATCAAATAATCACGTACGTAATTAATTATCTAATGGCTTATATAATTAGTTGATTTATCTTATTAATCCGTCTCTCATGGCAGTCGAAGAGAGTAATGTATTTTTTCTATAATGCCACATGTTGGTATATGATATTCTCTGTGATGGCACATGTTCCTATGTATTTTGATATTTTCTTTGTTGTTTTTCAAATTAGTCCTTGCAGTCTCCATGCATATTTTCCACAAAATCTAAGTTGATATTTTCTATGATTTCACATGCTGGTATATGATTTTCTGTTGTAATGTTCTAGCTAGTTGTGTGTTGATGCGTTAGTATCCTATATATATATATATATATGATATACATGTATATCTTTATGTATGTATGTATGTATGTATGAGTGGATGATGAATGTAAGTATAGGAATTGCTGAACGCAATATATAAAAACAACTGAGATATTTTTTTCTTAAGATACAAGAAGTAAAAGGTGCTGATTTTGCAAGACAACGGAGGAGAATAACTCCACCTTGAAAGAAGAGGCCTTTTCTTGTACCAAATCCGGTCATTTGTAAGTTCAAAACTACTCTAGCACAGCTACTTATTTGCATATTTATGTGTTCTGTGGATATTTTGCTCTGATATTTGGTAATGTTTTTAATGTTGTCTCTCAGATATTAGTATCTTTGATCAAGCCTCCAACAGCGGATGATCATAGCTGGTGCTTAGTAGTCTGTGTCAACAATGTCTGAAACACATCTAAGTGAAATAAGGGTTGATCCATTGATCAACAAAGAGGAAGGGATTCATAACAACCAACCTCAAGAGCTGAAGATGGATGAAACACTAGGAAATTACTCACCGAAAAAGAATGAGCGTTCTTCGTGGTTTAGTTCCATAATGAGAGAGGTCAAAGACACTAAAAACAAGCAGCCACTCGGGCCAAAGATTCCGAAAGTTTCAGACAATCATAGAAATGAAAACAAGGAATGCTACAGTCCTTTGATGGTCTCGATTGGGCCTTATCAATCTCCGGGTCATCATAACAATCTCAGAGAAGCGGAGATTCCAAAGGTTTCGATGGCTCGCCAATTCATCCTAGATAGTGGAAAAAACATAGAACTCGTGTACAGAGAAGTAGAAAAGGGTATCCAAAACGCAAGAGAATTTTACAACGAGATCGACATGAAAGGCTATGATGACGAGCAATTCACCCGGATGATGTTTCTTGATGGATGCTTTATTCTCCAATTCATCCATTGTGTGACACATAATTATGAAAATTTAGAGATGACTGATCGGCAAGTTGCTGGTGTGAAGCGGGATTTGTTATTACTGGAGAACCAGATCCCTTTTCCAGTCCTGAAATCACTGACGAGTCTGAGGTACGAAAAAGATGGAACTAATCATGGAATGAAACATGTGAATGATTTTCTTTTTTTCCATATTCTCAACCCGAAAGATAAACCATTGCGGACTCGAAAATTACTTTGGTCTACCGTTAGTCTCCTGTTAATGTTTCTTCCAATTGCTCTTCCATTTGTTTTATCACGCTATAATCATGGCCTGGTTTTCTTGAGCATGGTGCCAATATTTTTCTTGATGGAATTATGTCTCGTGATACCAGCTTGGCTTTTGTGGTTACTACTAAGAAAGGGGAGGCAAGCCTCAGGATATGATTCGCAATGGCAGCCTGATGAAGAACCTGCCCATCTTCTTCAACTTCTATATTTTCTTTTCATAGGTTCTCACTACATAAAAGGCAAGTCGTCTTCACGAAGATGCGGCCATTGCTTGTCTTATTTGGCCACTTGGCTTAAGAAATTCATTCGTACAAAGTGCAAGCCAGTTGCTCGAGGAAGGCGTGGCCATTACTTGTATTATACTGCCAAGGAACTTAAGAAGGTGGGAATCCGTTTCATGTCTAGTCAGACTAGTGCCTTGACGGATGTCAAGTTCAAGTCATCATTTTTCTATGGAACATTGAAGCTTCCTTCAATTACCATAGATGAGTCAACAAGGTCCATGCTCTTCAACCTAGTGGCCTACGAAACATCTGCTGCACTCAATCCACTTTGGGTCACTTCTTACATATGTTTCATGAATTCGCTGATTGACGATGCTGATGACGTGAAAGAGCTGCGATCGAAGGGCATAATTATTAATTTCCATGGACCTGACCAACAGGTTGCGGATCTCTTCAACCATATGGGCAGTTTTCTTGAACCTGATACTAGTGTTTATAATGATGTTAAAAGAGAGATAAATGAGCAGTGTGAGAGCATCGTGAAGAAATTGGTAGCTCAGTGGCACCAAACTTATTTTCAGAGTCCTTGGGCCTTCATTGCAGTTGCTGCCGCCGCTGTTGGTTTGGCTCTTACCGCCACTCAGACGTACTATGCAATGCACCCACGTGACCCATCCAAGAAGAATTAACTATTGCAAACGATGATGTAGAAACTATATATAGTTCTTATTCAACAGAATGTGTAATGTTTCGGGAAGGGAATTAAATTGTAATGAATTCTGTCAGCTTGTAATTAAGACATAAGATGATTTCATTTTGGCTAATGCTATAAGAGCAAAGGGCATTGTGTGCTAAATCAATCTGTTCAGGGTCGCTTTTTACTGATGTTTTCTTGAGTGTAATTTCGAGTTGGGGGCTTCGAAATGAACTTTCAACACAGATTTAGACTATATAAAACTTTAACATACTACGCAATGCATGGGATTAAAAAAAAAGTATATAATTTTCAACATGTAAATTTCAATGCAATGGACAAGAGAAATTTAATTTTGAAGCTTGATTGTTTTTTTTCTTTTAGAGTGAGCACATGACCATTTAAGATTGATCATATTTTAAATGAAGTTTAAAAAACTTAAATTAAATATCGATATTACGAAATAAAAATTTAGATTATAGTAAAAAATTAATAAAAAAGGATCAAAATTAATTTTAGAAAAATAAAATCTTTTAATTTTCACGGTTTAAAAAGAAAAATCACATTGAATTCTTTTCTTTAAACGAACCAATTGAAACCAATATCGGTTTTTTTATGATGCCAACCAAAACTTTTCTTTGTTCTCTCTCTTTTTCAATGATTTCCTCTGTGCTCTCTCAATTTTTCAGGGTTTAAATATCCTAAAAATAAAGTACAATATTGTAATGTATAATTCTATAACAATAGGGATCAAATAATGCATAAAGTAAAACGTCAATAATTAAGTTGAAGTTTTTCATGCCTTTAACATCGAAAATGGAAAGGGCTACTTTTTTGTGTTGATTTTAATCTTCTTCTTCTTCTTTTTTTTAATTTTTTTTTTATCAACAACAACCTGAAATTTAATTTTATAATAATGATCTTTTAAACATAATTTTAAAACTTGGCCCAGCCCAACGAGTCAACTCGGGACCCGGCTGACCCGAGTCTAGAACCAGGCCGGGTTTGTGAAAAAATAGGGGTAATTAAAATCCCAGCCAACCCGGTGACCCGACAAGACCTGGTCAAAAATCCGGTTGCAACCCGTTGACTATTTTTTTTTACCAAAATGACATCGTTTTGATTTATAAAAAAAGGGGTTGACCCTGGTGACCCGTTCAAAACCCGTGACCCGGGCCTTGGGTCGGGTCAACCACTAGGCCGGGTTTAAAAACACTACTTTTAAGTTCAGTGGTTGAAATCAGAAAACAACTATAACATCGTTCTTTGAATAGTGGCATCCATAATAGTTAATGTCTTGTGTTACAATGATCAACAATATAACAACATATTATTTTAGTATATACCGAATGGAAGTAATGTGTGAGGCAGCAACAAGTAATTTTTTTTCTTCATATCCTAGCAATTGGTTTTGCGTCAGTAATCAATACTAATAGAGAAACATTACACATGCTATTGCATTAAAGAATATTGTGTTCAATGTTATATGTTAACAGATCATGATGCTGGTCTAGTTTTTGTCTTCATGAACAACTTAGAAGCTGAAAGATTTGGCCTTGTCTTGTTTCTCAAAATGCTTTCATTCATCTTCTTTGTGTGATAATATGCACCTCTGAACTTACAATTTTGTATGAATTTGGGAAAAGGTGATTTCTAACTTGTTTTATGAACAGTTGTGAGCTTGGGTGCAGCTGCGACTGAAGAAGATGGAGAGCTAATAGCTAAATTGTTTGGATAAGTTGGAAATATATGGAGAGCTGATGAAAAATTTGTTTGATGCAATTACTGGTCTAAGGTATGATGCTTCTGCAGAGGGGAATATTTATACTGCCTTCGTCTATATTTACAGTAAGGCTCTTAAATCTGCCAAGCTAAATGCACTACATACCTTCTGTTGTTTTATACATGCTTTTCTGCTTAAATAAATAGAGATTGCATAATTGCATTTTGCTATAGCGTAATTCTCTTTCTGCATAAATGATCAGTGGAAGAGGGCTTACATATACCTATAGAAACTTTGGCTGATGGAGTGGCAGCAGGTCTACGGAGAGAACTTGCAGCGGACCTTGCTTCTAAAACTGCCTGGCATTTATTTTCTATGGCAATGACTGTTCTTGGTATAACCCCCTTGAATAGAAAAGAAAAGAAGGGGGAAAATGAGAGAGCCTTTGATAGTGTTTTATATCACTGCTGCAACTGTTCACCAGATTAGCAGGCTTGCATTTTCAATGTTTCAAAGCTCTGCTTTTGACAAGGGAATATATTGCACATATATTTTTAGTCATTTCTATTTTATTTTAAAGTATTTTGTGTGATTTTTAGAAAGTTATCTTAGAGTTTTAGGTATCTTTGAGAATAATTTACTTTTTGAAGGTTCAGTATATTTTTCAGATATTTAACTACCTGAATTTGAGATAATATAAGGAGACAAACAATGGATTGAGCTTATAGTTCAAACACTGATTGGTTTATCCTAGACAAACCTGAGCACTGATTGGTTTTTAGATTATAATAAGAGTTATACAATTTCATTTTATGTATTATATACCATTCTAAAAAGTTAAGACATAAGTCTACAATTCTTCTTAAGAGAAAGAATCCATTTTTTTTTTGTTTTAAAGCCCAAATATCGAGTGAATGAATAACAGGGGATGCATTATCTATTTTTCATGGGTAGCCAATTTTGATGATTCGCTACCTCATGTGCCACTAGAGCCCTGCGACTTTCATCACTTGTAGGCACGTGCATTACACACACGATCGCAATGTCACATATTTATCATGAATAATTTTTTATAATACTATTTAACTCTATTTTAATATCTAAATATTATTTTTTTGTACAAAAATATAATTTGACCCATAATTATCAAACCTGATATAGGAATTGATCCGGCCAAGGAGTCGGGTCCCGGGTCAACCCAGAAGAATTAAAAAAAATATTAAAATTTTTAATATTTCATATAAAAAAATTAAGAAACAATTCATGTGAATATAAATCATACATGTTGTAAATAATAAAGTTTAAAAGAATACTTCTAAAAGTTTTTTATCCCACATTGAAAAGATATTATGTTATCCTTTTAAGTTGAAGTATTTAAACCAAAAGTTTTTTTATTCCACATTGAAAAAAATAACTTTTTTCGTGTGAATATAGAGTATATATATGAAAGAGTTTCAAATCCCACATTGAAAAAATAATTTTTTTCTTGGGAATATAGAGTATATATACTAAAGGGTTTCAAATCTTACATTGAAAAAACATAACTTTTTTCTTGTGAACATAGAGTATATATACGAAAGGGCTTCAAATTCCACATTGAAAAAATAATTTTTTTCCTAGGAACATAGAATATATATATTAAAAGATTTCAAATCTCACATTGAAAAAACAACATATTTTTCTAATATTTATATAGTGAACTTTAAAAAGTGTTAATAACCAACTAAAAAAATATAAAAAAAAGGGGTATAAGAGAAAAATCATATTTGAAAAAAAAACCAGATTTCGTCCGGGTTCGTCCGGGTCATGGGTCGACCCGCCGGTCGGGCCGAGTTTAAAACAATGGTCTTAATTGCTCCAAATCAACAAAATTTAGTTTTATTTTAACAAATTGAGCATCAACCAAGTGCTTTGGAACTTTTCTTTGATATTTTGAGATCCTTATATCTAAGCAACAAAAATAAATCATTAGTTAATTAAAAAAAAACCACATCTAAAAAGATCAAATTGAAAAAGAAAAATTAAGTAATAATAAAAACAGCCTAAATTTTTTTTTCTGCCCCTTGCAACCCAGTTTCTAATAGGAGAAAATTAAAGGGGTTTCATAGTTGTCAAATCTTAAAATTCAGTTTTCAAAAATTTAATTACTATAAATCAATAAAATTAATTTTTTTTATGCCAAACTATGCATCAACTAAGCAACTAAATATTTCTTTGACAACTCAACATCTTCATTAACAGGAAGACAAAAAAAGCTGGCAAGCCCAAATCTATATTATTGCAATGTCAAATATACTAAATAAAAAAGAAATTAAAAGAGCCAAACCAACTAAATATTAGGTGATTTATCTTATCAATCCGTAGTATCTATCTCATGGCAGTCGAAAGAGAGCGATGTGGTATGTTTTGCTATGATGCAACATTTTGGTATATGATAGTGACATTTTCTTTGATGCTTTTCAAATCAGTCTTTGCAGATTGTATACATATTTCCCTTTCTTTTGTCATTGTCCATAAAAACTAAGTTGATAAATTCTATGATGACACATGTCGTATGTGATTTTGATGTTTTCTTTGTTGTTTTTCAAATTAGTCTTTGCTAGCTGTCTCTATGCACATTTCCCTTTCTCTTTTGTTATTGTCCACAAAATCTAAGTTGAGATTTTCTGAATGATTTCACATGCTGGTATATGATTTTTTGTTGTCATGTTCTAGTAGAGTGTTGATGCGTTGCCATCCTATAATACTTTTTTCTTGTTGATGATTGTTATATTTTTTCTTATATATGTATGTATGGATGGATGTGCATGTATTTATGAGTGGATGATGAATGGAAGTACAGGAATTGCTGAATGCAATATATAGAAACAACTAAGATATAATCTTTTTAGATACAAGAAGCAAAAGGTGCTGATTTTGTAAGACAACGGAGGAGAATAAGGAGCCACCTTGAAAGAAGAGGCCTTTTCTTGTACCAAATCCGGTCATTTGTAAGTTCAAAACTACTCTAGCACAGCTACTTAATTGCATATTTATGTGTTTTGTGGATATTTTGTTCTGATATTTCGTACCGTTTTTAATGTTGTCTCTCAGCTACCAGTATCTTTGATCAAGCCCCCAACACCGGATGATCATAGCTGGTGCTTAGTAGTCTGTGTCAACAATGTCTGAAACACATCTAAGTGAAATAAGGGTTGATCCATTGATCAACAAAGAGGAAGGGATTCATAACAACCAACCTCAAGAGCTGAAGATGGATGAAACACTAGGAAATTACTCACCGAAAAAGAATGAGCGTTCTTCGTGGTTTAGTTCCATAATGAGAGAGGTCAAAGACACTAAAAACAAGCAGCCACTCGGGCCAAAGATTCCGAAAGTTTCAGACAATCATAGAAATGAAAACAAGGAATGCTACAGTCCTTTGATGGTCTCGATTGGGCCTTATCAATCTCCGGGTCATCATAACAATCTCAGAGAAGCGGAGATTCCAAAGGTTTCGATGGCTCGCCAATTCATCCTAGATAGTGGAAAAAACATAGAACTCGTGTACAGAGAAGTAGAAAAGGGTATCCAAAACGCAAGAGAATTTTACAACGAGATCGACATGAAAGGCTATGATGACGAGCAATTCACCCGGATGATGTTTCTTGATGGATGCTTTATTCTCCAATTCATCCATTGTGTGACACATAATTATGAAAATTTAGAGATGACTGATCGGCAAGTTGCTGGTGTGAAGCGGGATTTGTTATTACTGGAGAACCAGATTCCTTTTCCAGTCCTGAAATCACTGACGAGTCTGAGGTACGAAAAAGATGGAACCAATCATGGAATGAAACATGTGAATGATTTTCTTTTTTTCCATATTCTCAACCCGAAAGATCAACCATTGCGGACTCGAAAATTACTTTGGTCTACCGTTAGTCTCCTGTTAATGTTTCTTCCAATTGCTCTTCCATTTGTTTTATCACGCACTTTTAGCAGTTATAATCATGACCTGGTTTTCTTGAGCATGGTACCAGCATTTGCCGTGATGGAATTATGTCTGCTGATACCAGCTTGGCTTCTGTGGTTACTACTAAGAAAGGGGAGGCAAGCCTCAGGATATGATTCGCAATGGCAGCCTGATGAAGAACCTGCCCATCTTCTTCAACTTCTATATTTTCTTTTCGTAGGTCCTCACAACATAAAAGGCAAGTCGTCTTCACGAAGATGCGGCCATTGCTTGTCTTATTTGGCCACTTGTCTTAAGAAATTCATTCCTACAAAGTGCAAGCCAGTTGCTCGAGGAAGGTGTGGCCATTACTTGTATTATACTGCCAAGGAACTTAAGAAGGTGGGCGGCCATTGCTTGTCTTATTTGGCCACTTGTCTTAAGAAATTCATTCCTACAAAGTACAAGCCAGTTGTTGCTCGAGGAAGGCGTGGCCATTACCTGTATTATTCTGCCAAGGAACTTAAGAAGGTGGGAATCCATTTCATGTCTAGTCAGACAAGTGCTTTGACGGATGTCGAGTTCAAGTCATCATCTTTCCATGGAACATTGAAGCTTCCTTCAATTACCATAGATGAGTCAACAAAGTCCATGCTCTTCAACTTAGTGGCCTACGAGACATCTGCTGCACTCAATCCACTTCGGGTCACTTCTTACATATGTTTCATGGATTCGCTGATTGACGATTCTGATGACGTGAAAGAGCTGCGATCGAAGGGCATAATTATTAATTTCCATGGACCTGACCAGCAGGTTGCGGATCTCTTCAACCATATGGGCAGTTTTCTTGAACCTGATACTAGTGTTTATAATGATGTTAAAAGAGAGATAAATGAGCAGTGTGAGAGCATCGTGAAGAAATGGGTAGCTCAGTGGCAGCAAACTTATTTTCATAGTCCTTGGGCCTTCATTGCATTTGCTGCCGCCGCTGTTGGTTTGGCTCTTACCGCCACTCAGACGTACTATGCAATGCACCCACGTGAGCCATCCAAGAAGAATTAACTATTGCAAGCGATGATGCAGAAACTATATATAGTTCTTATTCAACAGAATGTGTAATGTTTCGGTTGAAAATTAAATTGTAATGAATTCTGTCAGCTTGTAATTAAGACATAAGATGATTTCATTTAGGCTAATGCTATGAGAGCAAAGGGCATTGTGTGCTAAATTAATCTGTTCAGGGTCGCTTTTTACTGATGTTTTCTTGATTGTAATTTTGAGTTAGGGGCTTTGAAATGAACTTTCAACACAAATTTAGACTAAATAAAACTTTAACATACTACGCAATGGGATACAAAAAAACTATATAATTTTCAACATGTAAATTTCAATACAATGGACAAGAGAAATTTAATTTTGAAGCTTGATTGTTTTTTTCTTTTAGAGTGAGCACATGATCATTTAAGGTTCGTATTTTAAATGAAGTTTAAAGAACTTAAATTAAATATAAATATAAGAAATAAAAATTTAGATTATAGTAAAAAATTAATAAAAAGGATCAAAATTAATTTTAAAAAAATAAAATCTTTTAATTTTCACGGTTCAAAAGGCATGTTTAAAAAGAAAAAGCATATTTATTGAATTCTCTTTTTTAAGATGAACCCCGAGATCGGTTTTTTATGATGCCAACCAAAACTTTTCTTTTCTCTCTCTCTTTTTCAATGATTTCCTCTGTGCCCTTTCAATTTTTCAAGGTTTAAATATCATAAAAATAAAGTAGAATGTCATAACGTAAAATTCTAGACCAATAGGGATCAAATAATGCATAAAGTAAAACTTTAGTAACTAAGTTGAAGTTTTTCGTGCCTTTAATATCGAAAATGTAAAAGACTTGCTTTTTTTGTGTTGATTTTAGTTTTTTTTTTT
>Ga0325410_1000101_pt1 | contig 82859 bp, 51 predicted proteins | sample PopdelMetagenome_16_FD_206182 | JGI IMG/M metagenome (GOLD analysis project Ga0325410, IMG submission 206182) | Populus deltoides microbial communities from Bellville, Georgia, United States - Xylem-PdIQD-R3 | ecosystem: Host-associated > Plants > Phyllosphere > Stem > Wood/Secondary xylem... | reverse complement strand
TACCGTTGGTATACGAAAAACAAGGGTCAATTACGCTGGCATGAGTTTGTTTCTGCCCTTCTCCACCGTTTCGGACCAACTGAGTATGATGATCCGTCCGAAGCATTGTCCAGACTTAAACAAACCACAACGGTGAATGCATATCAAGAAGCCTTTGAGAAACTATCTCACAAGGTTGATGACCTTCCAGAAAGTTTCCTGGTGGGATGCTTTATCGCAAGATTAAAGGATGAAATTCATTTGGATGTTCGTGTTAAGCAACCAAAATCTCTTTCAGAATCCATTAGTGTGGCTCATCTGATCGAAGAACGAAATCATTTCCAAAGGAAACTCAACAATCGAGCCAGAACAGCAACAACAACCCCATTCCAGCCGAAACCAGCACATCCAAACACACTGGGGCTCCTGGGTCCTGTCCCGGTTCAACGAACAGCTCAACCAGCCACCCCAATCCGACGCATAACAGGACAAGAGGCGAAGGAGAGACGTGAAAAAGGGCTGTGTTTCTATTGTGATGAGCGATATGTCCCTGGGCATCGTTGTTCACGGCCTCAGATGTTCATGATGGTGGACGTGCAACAAAAGGAAGAAGGAGAAGATGTGGACATGGAGACTGTGGAACCTGAGGAAGACATTCCAGAAATCTCATTCCATGCTCTGGCGGGAACCAATCACCCACAAACCTTCCGGGTCATTGGTAAAGCAGGAAAAACACAGGTGACAGTTCTCATTGATGGGGGAAGCACCCACAATTTTATTGATTAGTCCACAGCAACCAAATTGGGACTCCTTGTCATTCACGGCAAAACCATCCACGTCACAGTGGGAAATAAGGAAATTATTGAGTGCACGGGGCGATGCTTAGGCCTTGCATTATCCATCCAAGGGATCATTGTTCGTGCAGATTTTTTTGTGCTTCCTGTGGCAGCATGCCAGGTCGTATTAGGGGTGCAATGGCTGGAGACTTTAGGCCCCATCAAAACTGATTACAAGAAGCTCATCATGTCGTTCAAGAAGGGAGGGCAGACGTACACCTTAAGAGGATTGTCAAACAATGAACTTGTTCCCCTCAGTGATAGGGAGTTGGTCCATTTAGCAGGAGTGGGATATTTTGTGCAGATAGAAGCAGAGACACGGACGAAGACAGCCCCTGCATGGTCACCTGACCTTAATTCCATCCTGTCAAACTTTGCTCATATCTTTCAGGAACCCACAGCGCTGCCACCTGCGCGCAGCCATGATCACCAGATTCCCTTGATGCCAAATACATCCCCAGTCAATAGAAGGCCTTACAGGTACCCGCACTATCAAAAAAATGAGATTGAAAAATTGGTCAAGGAGTTCTTACAATCGGGAGTTATTCGCCCCAGTCGCAGCCCATTTTCGTCCCTGGTTCTGTTGATTAAGAAGGCAGATGGATCTTGGCGATTTTGTGTGGATTATCGGGCACTAAATGAGATCACAATTAAAGACAAGTTTCCCATTCCGGTCATTGACGAGTTGCTTGATGAATTGCATGGCGCGAAGTTCTTTTCAAAACTGGACTTACGATCCGGGTATCATCAAATTAGAGTCCAGCCAGAAGACATCCTAAAAACCGCATTCCGCACTCATGACGGTCACTATGAGTTTGTGGTCATGCCGTTCGGGTTGACAAACGCCCCAGCAACTTTTCAGAGTCTCATGAATGACCTCTTTCGCCCTCATCTACGGCAATTTATATTGGTATTTTTTGACGATATTCTGGTGTATAGCAGGTCTTGGATGGATCACTTACGACATCTTCGGCAAGTGTTGAGCATTCTCTCGGACAACCAGCTGTATGTCAAGCTCTCAAAATGTCAATTTGGGGTACTTACAGTGAGCTATTTGGGGCACATCATCTCTGCCGAAGGAGTGGCAGTAGACCCGGTCAAAATTCAAGCTGTCCAAAATTGGCCAATTCCAGCAACTCCTAAGGATGTCCGTGGGTTTCTCGGGTTGGCTGGATATTATCGCAAATTTGTGAGAGGATTTGGCGTCATAGCTGCCCCATTAAATCAGCTCTTATCCAAGGAGGGATTCCCCTGGTCTGAGGAGGCCCTCATGGCTTTCAACAAGCTGAAGCAAGCCCTCACGTCTCCACCTGTGCTGCGGCTTCCAAATTTCGCACAACAATTTGTAGTGGAATGTGACGCGTGTGGTGATGGGTTAGGAGCAATTTTATCCCAAGACAACCAGCCAATTGCTTATTATAGCAAGGCATTGAAGGGTAAGGCGAGATTACTGTCAACCTACGACAAGGAGATGCTCGCAGTAGTGAAGGCCGTGCGGAAATGGCGAGCATATTTGTTAGGCCGAACCTTTGTGATCAAGACCGATCATAAAAGCTTGAAGTACCTTCTTGAGCAGCGACTTACCACCCCGTCTCAAGCCCGTTGGTTGCCCAAGATTATGGGGTTCGATTATAACATCCAGTATCGCAAGGGCAAGGAAAATCAAGGAGCTGATGCCCTCTCTCGCATTGCAGCAGCCCAATTACACGCCATATCTGCTCTTATTACCGACTGGTGGAAGACTCTACAACAAGAAGTCCAGCAGCAGCCTTATTACAGCAATGTAGCAACCAGACCGTCTTTGAAATTGGTCCAAAGAGATGGGGTTTGGATGCAGAACGGGAAGATACACTTGAGCCCTACATCTTCCTTGATACCTGCGGTTTTGGCCGATGGACATTCCTCTCCTGCAGGTGGGCATTTTGGCTATTTGAAGACCCTGACCCGCATCTCTTCCAGTTTCATATGGCCTGGCATACGAACTTCGGTCAAAAACTTCATTAAGGAATGTGAGGTGTGCCAGCGTTGTAAACATGAAACCTTGAAACCAGCTGGGTTACTTCAGCCCCTTCCAATTCCGCAGCGTATTTGGACAAACATATCTGTGGATTTTGTTGAAGGCTTACCATCTTCGCAAGGATATAGCGTTATCATGGTGGTGGTGGATCGGCTCTCCAAGTACAGTCATTTCATGCCACTTAAACACCCTTACACAGCTGTGACAGTAGCGAAATGTTTTCTTGATAATGTGGTCAAATTACATGGCATGCCGAGTTCTATAGTAAGTGATCGGGATAAGGTTTTCGTCAGCTCCTTCTGGAAATCCTTATTCTCGTTGCAGGGCACATCACTTAACTATAGCTCCAGTTACCATCCGCAAACAGACGGCTAAACCGAAGTAGTTAATCGAACCTTGGAGCAATACTTACGCTGCTTCACTTGCGACCACCCAAAGGCGTGGAAGGACTGGCTGGCTTGGGCGGAGTATGGTTACAACACGGCGATTCATTCAACGACAAAGGTTTCACCTTTTGAAGCAGTTTATGGAATCCCTCCTCCATCAATGATCTCATATATACCAGGAACTACCAAGCTTCCAGAAGTGGATCAGTTGCTGCGAACCAAGGAAGTCATCCTGCGGGACCTCAAACGAAATCTCATTGTCGCACAGGGACGCATGAAAGCTCGGGCTGATTTGCATCGACGGGAGGTCACATTTCAGGTAGGAGATTACGTGTTCTTAAAACTGCATCCATATCGTCAAAAATCAGTAGCCTTCAGGAGTTCCTTAAAGCTATCTCCCAGATTTTTTGGGCCCTTCAAGGTTCTCGCTCGCATTGGACCAGTGGCATACAAATTAGACCTTCCCACAGGATCACGCATCCATGATGTTTTCCATGTCAGTTTACTCAATAAACATTGGGGAGATATAGCCAAAGACACTGTGGTCACCCTTCCTCCAATAACGACAGATGCTGTGGTGTTACCAGAACCAGACGCAGTCCTAGATAGAAAGGTGATTTAGAAGGGAAAATACAGGCCAAGAACGGAGATATTGGTGCAGTGGAAGGGGGCCTTGCCAGAAGATTCTTCGTGGGAAAATTTATGGCGATTTGCAAAAACTTATCCTCAATTCAGCCTTGCGGACAAGGAAAATTCAAGGGCTAGGGAATGATAAGAGCTGGGCACGTGAAGCACTTGCTGCTACTGCATGGGGAGCATCTGCATACTATTATTATTATTATTATTTCATTGTTTTATGTTCTATTTATTTTATTGTTGTTTGAGTCAGTATTTGAATTAGTCAGTATTTGAATTGGTCAGAGGATAAGGGATTAGCCAGAGTATCCCTAGTCTTCAGCTTCCCACGTTTGTAGTTCCTATTATTAAGTTTATCGTTGTAGGGAATAGCCTATTTAGGCCACTGTTCCGAAGACAGAAGGCATGCAATCAATAAACAAGCACCTTTCTCTTTTATTTCTTTCCTTCTCTAAATTCTTCTTATCACAAACAAGAGAAACTTATCTGTTTTTGTTTGTATCACCGATACATTTTAAGGGTTGGCCATAAGTAATTCGAAGGACCAGACCCATTTAAATCAAAATAAAACAAGCACCTGCTACTAGGGGTGTCAGTCACAAGGTGGGATGATCCTATACTACGAGGGCAAGTTGTATAACATTTTTTTTATTGCTTTAGTCATTACCTAATATTCTACTTTTGTGATAGACAATTCTAATATAAATTATAAATTGGTCTTTTAGCGAATAGCATAACTACCAATGTTAAATACATATCTTGCGATTAATTTTCTACAATCTAGATCTTTAACATGATCAGAGTCAATATAGCTACCAACATAATCAATTTGTCTCCCATATACCAAGCAAGTATTTGTTGTGCCTTTCAAACACCAAAAGATTCATCTCACAGCTTGTCAATATTCTTTGTCTAGATTAGGCACATACAAACTAACCACATAAACTGCAGCTTTTGGATGAGTGCAAACTATAGTGTATATGAAACTATAGTGTATATGAAACTACTAATTACATTATAATATGGAAAACGAGTCAAGTATTCTATATCCCTATCCAATTTTTGATATTGCGTGTTGATAGTCTTAAATGAGTAACAAATGGAGTACCAATAAGTCTAGCATTCTTCATGCTAAAATGTACTACTGGACATGTCTCTTTTAATATCCATCTTGAAAACCCTCTTGCCTCCTCATGGATTCTTTGTATTAAACTCATTATTAAGTTTACTTTATGAATTTTTGACAAGTCTTTGCAACAATATCATATTATCCATATAAAATAGTAAATGTATAAAGAAACCGTAATAAAATTTATTAAAATAAACACATTAATTCACCACTAGATTTAACAGTTTTACCAACGGGATCACGAACAAAAAATATTTATCGGGAAAACACTCATCAGTAATTTCTGGTCTGTTGGTAAGTCTGTCGTTAATAAATTTATAGATGGCTTTACAAACGGATCATGCCCGGAAAAAAAAATATTGCTTCATTTTGTCAATAATTCCCTTGGTACTATTTAACATATCATTGACAAGAGAAATTTCTATTAGTGAGTTAACAGTTACAGTGACATTTGCAGATTTTCTTTTCCAACTCTTCGGAATATACCAACGGACTGATTTTATCAGTTAGTTAACAGTAGCATTGGCATTTGCTGTAATTCTTTTTCAATTATTTGGAATATACCAACATAATAAGTCTGTTGGTAACTCCGTTCGTAATAATTTAAAAATATTTTTAAAAAATCTATTAAACATAAATAGAAAATAATTTAAAAAATTAAATTAATATAAAATTCAAATATTTAAAAACAAATTATCTTAATATAAAAATCAAATATTTATTACAAATTTAAACATTTGTAAGTTCAAATATGATAAAACTAAAATAGAGGCGGCGCTGGAAAAAGAAGAGAATGAGGAGGTTGGTCGTTCCTAGTACCGCATGACCAGCAAGAGGGTGTACATGTATCATCCATCTGTGATCTCATCTCCATTACCACTCGTTGAAGTTCTTTATAATTCACAGAGAGTCGTTCATATTTTTCATTGAGATGGGTCATACATTCTTGTACACTTTGGTCTAATAAGGCCATGAATTCTGAAGATTGAGTGCACAAGAGCGATTGCGAGCATCAAATAGTCAAAACACTACGGGTCGTTCGCAAGTTCTCGGTCAAAATGTTAGAGAGTTCGTACACCCAATTTTTATCAGGTCCACCAGATGATCCTGCCTCCAACCATAAATTTAGATCAATATCCAGGTCGTCAAAAGATCGTCCCCATATCTCTCATTCAACCAATTGTTATATGTCTCCTAAAAATAAAAAATAAATTCACCAAATTCAAGTAAATAATAACTTAAGAAAAAAATAGTTAAAACCAACTTACCACAAAGTGTTGAGCTTGACTATCCATGAACTGTTGCACCACTTTTGGTGGTCATCAGTCCGCACGTGCGTTTTCACAAAAAGCTCCATTGGGCTTGGTTCACATTCAAGAACCATAGCCTGCAAAGAAAATATTATCAGTTAAATATATTTATAAAAAAACAACAAATTAAAAAAATAGAAAATCTTACAATCTGCATTGCATGCGAAACAAATAGAACGGAGTAGCCAATGTGTGTGGTAATGAACCATGAATTTGCTAGATCCAGTTCCCCACATCGGACTGTACCATTGCGTGAAACACTCAGATGTCACGTGCTGAATGTATTCTACTCATCTGAAATCCTTTCAACCCGCCACGTTGTTTCAACCTAGTAGATTGCTTTCTTTCATATATTTTTGGATTTATTTTTGCCTTGTAACAAAACTCATGCAACCTATATGGTATAAACGAATTATCTATATGTAAATGAGAAATAAAATTATAATATTTGGAATAAAAAAAATTATCCTGATTCCGATGTTACCTAGTTGCAGCGTGATTCTCTCAAACCCTCCTTACAACATTATCATTAGCTTTATCCCACTCAAATTTTTTCTTGTAATAAAAAATTATAAAAAGAAAATTTTAAAGTAAATGAATTAACCTAATAAAAAAAATTAAGTTAATACTAACCTTAAACCTTGCAAACCATGGATCGACCTGCGGTTTTCATTCAGGATATTTGAAAACCTGACTCCATTGAAATAATGGAATTTCCATCGATGATTTAAATGTTGATGTTATTGTTCGAGTAGCTTCAATGTTTGTAAACTTGAAATTGGATAAATTTAATGAAATATTATTTTTTAAAAAAAATTATTAAACATGTCGTTATGAAAGCAAAACAAACTTACATTGAGAAGTCATCTTTCCACTGTGCCTCGTACTTACGAGTGAATGAATCCCGCTGTGAAGGGACTCCTCCTCAACGAGGCAGCGTCATGAGCCGATGCCTGTGTCTCAAATGCCTCTTCTTGGTCGACACCTAATGACTCGTGGTTGCCATTATTGTTGTTAGAAGAACTAGCAACGATTCTATCCACACGATGTGCAATCGATTTTCCCCTAGGCATCTACACAAATTTACGAAAAAAATATCAATTTCAATTTTTTAAAAAAAAATCAGCAGCACCTCCCCTATACGAGAAGCTACCATAATTTTTAATCCTGCAAATAAACAACATATATGCTACAAAGCAGTTGATTTAATTTAATTTCTTGCATAAACATGTGGCAGTCATAGCTCTTCATTCCATACAATCTGTAATCCTCTAAATTAACCAACCTTGATATGCTAGCTCTGCATTTTCAATGTAGTACAATATGTAGAAGTTTGGACACATGTCAATTTTCAGGTAACCTAGACTAAAATAGATTGAATAAGATTGAGTTAAACTAATATTTTTGTAAATTTATTTAGTTAACGTAGTTAATTAATACATGTTATCATCATTATTTAAATAGGTTTAATATAAGTAATGGATGATCATTCATGAATGTATCGAGATTCACTCCAGGGGTTCTGAAGGATGGATTATTGTAATGGGGTTCAGGGTTTTATTAATTATGCATTATCTAATCCGAGAGATATTAATGGAGGTAGTATTAGATGTCCATATAAGAGGTGTAAAAATAAAAAAGTTATCGATCTAGATGTTATAACGATGCATCTTCTACAAAATGGATTCATAATCCAGTGATCCCAGAATCTTCTAGCGTGCTTCATAAGTTCCCAGCAATCTCTCAAACCTATTTCTAACTTTTGGGATAACCATTTTACACATTTATGAATTTTTAGTGTGTATTTTAAATTATTGTTACATTTTGAATTTTTATGGTTTGTAAACATGTAATTTTAAGGTGTATGAGTAAAAATATAGTAAAAAAATAGAATGCATATGTGTGTTGCATTTTCTTTTTATTACTTTTTTTTATTTTGTGTTACATAGATGGAAAAAAATGGAAAAGATAAAAAAAAATAATTAACCAAATGTTTTAATTGCATACGACCAAATTCTAAAACTTTTCATGTATATTTTATTAAAAAAATGTATTTTTATCATGTTTTAAAAACACAAAATAAATATTATAATTGATTTATAATTATCCATTAGGATTTTGGTTAAAATTTCAAAAATACCATAAAATTAATTAATTTAATTAATATTCGAGGTATGAACTTCACAATGTATTGTATACTTACAATATTAAATTAATTGAATTGATAGAAACAAACATTAAAAATTATCTGTATCTAGGAAATAAGTGCGATGATAAAATTTGGGCCTTAGAATGGTTAAGATTTAATCCAATAAGGTAAAGACTTTCTCATGAAGAGAAATTTGTCTTGAACCTTAGACAAGATCAATAAATAGAAACATGCTTTAGATTAAAAATTAATCAACAATGCACTTCTATATGCAGGGTGTATTGGGGGTGATGTGCTTTCTCCTTACATAACTAATCTCCTTACCTAAATTCTCGCAAACCATTAGGTTTTCTAATGATCATAAAATTTGGTGGTAACTCCTGAAACTCTCTGATCATAACGTTATCATTAAATCCAAAACACCCTTCAATTGTAAGAGGTAGCTTCGCCATTCGACGTCGTCTACGTCACAACAAGAAGTATAATGCAAGACTAATAAACCAAACATAGGTGTTTGTTACTTGATTCGACTTACATCTTTCATTATTTATTCTTTTCATTAAATTGAATTTACAGATCTTGTTCTAGATTGTTTAATGACAAGAGATCAAGTAGAGAGTTTATTTTACTTACCAACAAAAAAAAGAAAGATCAAGATAATCGAACTTGCAATTGTTTTAAGGTTGTTAAATTCAAAATAAGATGAAACATTAATTTTGATTATTGGGTGCATTTCATGTTAAGAAGTGGAGAATGATTCCTTAGCCATATTTATTATCAATTTTTAAATTTTATTTAAAACCTTTTTAAATTTTTTAGTTTTCTAGATATTTAATTTAATTTAATTTATATATCAAATCTACTCCAAATCCTCTAAAATTTTGTGTGTTTAGATTAAGGTGTCTTTAGTTTATTTTAAATTTTCAGTCAATTTCATTAAATCTAGAGGGGTTTTTAGTTTTACTTTCTTTAGTGATTATATTATATCCAAAATTTTATGTGTGTTTAGATTATATAAGGTGTTTTTAGTTTGTTTTAAATTTTTAGTCAATTTCTTTAGTGATCATATTAGATTTGTTTCATGCTTCTTGATTAATTAGGTCGTTAATTGAGAAGAAGATTTTGTGAAAATGACCCTTGCTTGCTACCATACTTATTAACGATATCGGTTAGCGTAAGGATTTAATTTATACTCTATTTTAGAGTATCTATTCTAGTGTCACTAAGGATTTTTTTTTTCCAATTAATTTGTTATTTATATTATTTTTGTTTTATATTTGTCTTAATTAGTTTTTGTTTTTGTTTTGTTCTAGTATTTTATGAATATTTGAACCTATTGGAGAAGAGACAAATCAATTACTTAAAAAATTCTTGGAATTCACATCATTTATGCAAAGATCCAAGAAGCAATTTGCACTTTTTTCCACCTACAACATCCAAGTTCAATTGAGCATTGCATAATACCATCTAACTTAGTCCATGAACTAAGCAAAAAGAAGAAAAGATGGCAAAAAATAACCAAACTCTCAAGGATTTGGCAACACTAACTCTCAACCAACAACCTCTTTGCATTATATATCATCAACTTGAAGTTGCTTTTGAAATTAGATTATGAATGGTTCTTTTTTTACCAACTTTTCATGGTTTTGTAGATGAATATCCAAATAAACATCTTAAGAAGTTCCATGTAGTATGCTAAAGCATAAAACCAATTAGAATCTCTAAAGAACAAGTAAAGTTAAGATTTTTTCCATTCTATTTAGCAAACAACGTAAATGAGTTGTATTATCTACCATTAGGCATTATTACCACATGGAATAAGATAAAGAAGATTTTTTCTTGAGAACCATTTCCCTAAATACAAGAACATAAATATTTCAAAATAAATATATGGCATTTGGCAGCATTATGAAGAGAGTTTGTTTAAGTATTAAGAGCAATTCAAGAAGTTAATGTGCATTTTGTCTTATCATTAATTTAGTAAAAAGCTCTTAATCCAATATTTTTATGAATGATTTTTACAAATGGAAATAAGCATGATAAATGCTGCAATTGAAGGGAATTTAGCAGACAAAACCACTTATAGAGGTAAAGACTTTTATATCTAATATGGCAATAAATTCACAACAATTTAATAATAGATCAAAATTAGCACCAAGAAAGGTGAACAAGGTAGAAGTGACATCAAAACTTGAGAAACAAATTTCTAACCTTACTTTTGTAGTTCAATGAATAGTTGTATGTAATATTAAACAACAAATAGTGTATGGAGTTTACTCTATGGTAGGTAATTCATCCTATATATGCTATCTTTGTCTAAGATTAGTTTAGAGCTAACAAATGCTTTAGGATGGTTTAAAGAGAAAAAAAAGTTTTACGAAGATAAAAATAGAATCCTTTCTGATACGATCCAAGAAAGAATTGAACAAAAAAAATTCGGATTTTTGCATAATTGTACCTACTACCATTTGTACAACAATAATCATACTTCTCAATCCAACCATTAGATTGGGCTGAAATTTTACCCAAAGTTTCCTGACATATTGTTAAATGTTGGGTAAAATATCAGGTCAATCAGAGTTTAGAAAAGCCTTGCAAGATATATGAAAATATATTGTACGAGTTTTGTTATTTACTTTCTATGTCTTATGAACTTCCTATTTGGTAAAGATCCTTTTACTAAAAGGATGTGACAACTTGTTTTAGGAATTTTCTAGTTCTAAAAAGATCTTTAATAGATTGCGATATAATTTTTAAGTATGGAAAGTATTCATTAATGTTCCAAAATCTTTTTCTTATAAGGATTTCTTATTCATCTTAACTACATAAAAAAAAGGGTTGATGATATTTAATGAAAGATTGGTTAGCTTATCTTGGAAAATTTTCTAATCATACAAGGAAGGTTAAAGGAAAGCAACAAAAGTTTCCATGTTTTGAAATGATTTTTTAAAGCTACAATTAATTATCTTAGACAAACAAAAAAAACTAAATGGAAGACAGCTTCAACAATCAATTCCCTAACTTATTTTTGTTATCTAAAGGTAACTATTTTAGTAGATTACAATCTAGCTAACCATCATAACTCTACTTTTAGTAGAGTACTGTACTTTTAATAATTAAGAGTACCTAGATAAACCAAATTCTTCTTCATATAAAAAACATGTATAATATCAATAAGTTTCGTTACTCTCGAGAATATTTTATAGTCTTTTTGTTTTGAAAAAAATTGCTCTTATCTTAAGTTGTCATAGGCTAACTATTGATTCCATCAAACTTTGTCAAAATTCTTGCTACTAAATTGTTAAAAACCATACACAGATATAGAGAATATCATAAGGAACCAAATATAAAAAAAATCACATAACATAGTGATTTTGGCTAGATTGGATAAGCCTACATCCATAAACAAGGAGTATAAATTCTACTATTACCAGAACATATATAGTTTTAAGGAACTCTCTAATATGAATTTCAAGTATACTCAATCCTTACGGGCTCTTGCTAATATTTTTTCTAATAAACAATAAAAATATACATAAGCACATATTTTTAGAAATATATCGTAATCCTAATAAATAGTGGATTAGTCATAATCTTGATATTACAAGGATTTCATTCCTAAGAAAAACACATCTTAAACTCATAAAATCTCCACGATCCATTATGAAGTCATTAAATATTAAGGATTTGGAATAACATCATATCTCAATATAGTGATCTTATGTGATAAATATTTATGAGCTTACAATATATTCAAATAAGATACTCATATAGGATGCTGGGAGTTTATTTATTTATTTATTTATTACTTTTTCAAACTAGATTGATGCAAATTTTCATTTTTAAAAATTTAATGAACCTTGTCTATTTGCTTGGTTGAAATGTAATTTTTTTTGAAAAGTTGTTCATATAGAAAGTGAAATTTTAGAAAGTAAATTATTTTTTAATGTTTGGTAGTGTTTTGAAAAATGAATTGAAAAACATTTTTTATTATATAGTCATGTCATGTAAGATGAGCTGGAAAATAATTTATTAATATTTTAATTTTCTTTTCAAGTTTATTAAAAGAATATAGATTAAATGTGATTAATAAAAAAGTTGAAGGATGATGAAATTGAAAATAAAATTAAATTTTATAAATTATTTTAAATAAAATAAATAACAATCAAAATAATGAAGACTAAATCTGATATTTAATAAACTTCAATTAACAAAAGAATAAGAGAAAAATAAATAACAATAAAAAAAATAAGGACCAAAATTATTATAAAAATCAAATAAAATCAAGTTCTAAAGGATAAAATTGAAAAAAATTCAAAACAAAATATATAACAATCAAAATATTAAAGATAATTTTTAATTTTTAGGAAGTATTTTTCATTTAAAGTTTTTTATTTAAAATAAAAAAAATACTGAGAACGACCAAAAACAGGGATTAATGATAACTTTTTTTTTATTATTTTACAATTGGAAGTTGGTTTGTCTCTTGTGCAGGAATGTTTTTATCCATATGTTACTATAAATACAAGCACAAGCAGTGGCATACAAACCGCAAGAAACGCTTCTTAGAGGGGTAGAGTTATGACGAAACCAATGGGGTTTTAATTTTTATATTATTATTATATTATTATATGATTAAAATAACAATAAAAAGAATAAGGACCAAAATTAATATAAAAATCAAATAAAATCAAGTTTTAAGGGATAAAATTGAAAAAAATTCAAAAAAAATATATAACAATCAAAATATTAAGGAGTAAATAATCAATAAATTAAGATAATTTTTAATTTTTAGAAAGTATTTTTCATTTAATTTTTTTTTAAAAAAAAACTTTACTGAGAACGACCAAAAACAGGGCTTAATAATAACTTTTGTTTTTATTATTTTACAATTGGAAGTTGGTTTGTCTCTTGTGCAGGAATGTTTTTATCTGCATACACGTACACACCGCAAGAAACGCTTCTTAGAGGTAGGGTTAGGACCAAACCAAGGGGTTCTGAACGGTCAGCCAAGCAAATTTATTATGAAAAGGCAACGATAAGTTCATCGATCTTCAGGACCAAAATATCAATAACTTCTTATCTTTTTTCTATTAATCAATAAATCCCTTATTTTCCTTTTCGGATAGATATTCTTAAGCGTATTTCCTAAGTCATTATTGTCACTAAACTGTCAACACACCAATCATGAAATTAGGGTTAACATCTTCCCATACGTTCTTTGAGAGAGCTAGCCCACTACATGAAATTAGGGCAACAAGAGCAAGTTTGATAGTATCTCCATTATTAATTCAAAATAGATAAAGATAGAAGAAAATGTGCTAACGGATCCTTTATTCAAAACGAAATATTACAATTATATATATACTCCTTAATGGAGGATATAAATGCTAGCAATTAATTATGCTCGTTGCTCAAGAGATGGAAACTTTGTTAGAAAGATTGCTTTGTGATTATTACTTCATTTTATTGTTTTATTATATATAGTGTGGTTGATTTACAAGGAACGTGCATCATTCAAGATGATAAACTAATATTATTCCTTTTTAATCTCTTTCAATCGACCATCCACACTCACATTATTGTATATATTCAAGAAAACAATTCACAATTTCTTTTCTTTTCTTTAAAAAATTGAAATCAAGATGATGGCATGAAATCACAAATTATAAATATTTAAATGAGAGTTTACATGAAAAAGATTTAGGTAAACTTATAAAATAAGATAATAAAGAAAAACTCGTAGGATCAATATACAATCTTTGGGTTGCAAAACGTGTGTTCTTATGAAGTAAGTTTTAAGTTGAAGGGTATATACATAATGGATTGGCAACTATAGGACTAAAATGCAGTAGTTATGGGTCCACAGACCACAGAATCATTATTCAAAGGATCATAGCTTATAAATTAAGACTAGAAAACCCTTGTTAACAATTAAGATTAAAAGAAAATTAATGCACACTTAACCACAAGAAAGACAATGGAATGGCATAATGAGTGACACATGCACCCCTTTTAATGAGTGTTTGCCATTTGATTACTATTTTTTATACCCTCCTACTCCTTCCCTTTGTCTAATTTATTTTTATTTTTTTTAACCCTCCCCTCATTGGAACAAGATTGACTGACGGTGGGGTGAAATGGACCACCCCTTTCTGATCACAATAATTACAACCTCTCCCTGGGAAAGAGAGAGCGAGGGGATTATTAGTTTTTTCTTTCTTTCTTTTGACTTCTTCAAAGTCTCCAAATTACACTTTTATTCAATATTTGTTTGATGGAAGATGAACCACCGCCCCCTAACTTTACACCTAATCCCCAACGACCTTATTATTACATGTTCATAATTGGTTTGTTTTTATTGTTAATATTCCTAGCAATTTGATTGGATGCAGCGCATTATTTTTTCTTTTCTTGTTCGTGCTAGTTTAAGACCAAGAATGTGAAAGAGAGTGACCATAAAAACATCTTTGCCTTGCTTCTCTTGTATGTATGTGTCCTATTCTGGTCTTAGTTCCAAGGAATCTTCACTTTATAATGTACTAATGGGTCAAACAGTACTGTATAATCTTCACGGATAAGCACTTGTCCTCCCTCCCTTTCTTTCTTTCTTTCTTTTTTGGAATATGACTTCTGCATTGGGTGGTTGAGCCTCCTTTGGATATTGAGACTTCTTGTCTTCTGCCCTCAATTTGGGTGATGGAATTATATAAAATCCTTTTTTTTTTTTCTCCTTGAACGGTTGAACCTCATATATCAAAAATAATTATTCAGTATTTTCATAGGATATACATTCTTTTCTATCCATGTCATGTTATGGGTAAATTACTAATGACTTTGAGTTTTGTTTTTTTTTTTTAACAATGAGGATATTGATTACTCCAAATCGTGTTAGCCATTAAATCAATCCAAGCCTAACTTTCTTTTTTTCAAGAGATTCTGACTTTGATTGTCTATAAAAGTTAATTTATATAAATCCACACAAAAAAATTAAATATAATATCTTTAATATTCATAGACAAATCTTATTCATTAACAAAAAAAATCTAAAATGAAAGGTGTTTTCACTGTAATTATCACGGTTAAAAACTTTTTAAAGTTTAATTAGTTTTCGACCTTGATTTCTCTATAATTACATCTTTTCATGATCCATTTATCAAGAATTATTATATTTTTCAATTGAGAAGATTTTTTTTAATTTTTTATTCTTTTCAAAATTTCAGTGAAAAGCGAGTATTTTAATATCAGACCCACATTTTACAGTTTAAGTATGCGATCCTGATATTAAATGAAAATAATGGAAAAAGGTGCAAGGGATCCATAAAAAAATTTAGATTGGTCTTAAAAGATTTTGGAATTTATTTGGGATTTGTTTGGCAAAACCCATTTTTATTCAAAAACAAAGCGGTCAAAATAAGTCTAAAAATGTGTTTGTCAAACAACTCCTTAGGCCAAAAACTCATTCACAAAATATTAGCAAACCAAATAGACCTTTATCAACTGGCCCGATTTTGACCCGACCAAGTTGATCCGAAAACATTGATTCCACCATAGGTCGAACCAAAAACTAAGGTTCAACCCAAAACTAAACTAAAACAGAGTTTTAAACCAAAATAAAATCAAAACTAAAAAAAAACATAAAAATCGTAAAAGTTTTTTGCGAAAACATATCAAACATCAAGAAAACAAAAAACACAAAGAACAATGAAGAAAATTCAAAGTCAAACCCAGCAACATAAACATCAAACACGACTAGATTTCAAGTAATAAAAGACAGGGTTTTGTTCTCAATCAAGCATAAATCAAGAATCAAGGGTCTATTTGCTTCCATTATCATTAAATCAACATGATTTTGTTGAAAGAGGTTTTCGGTTTGAAACCAAACCCTAAGATTAACACTTAAAAATGTGTTATTGATGCATGAAGACCCTAAATTATTGTCTAATGATGTCATACAATTGTGAGGATGCAAAGAAATGAAATAAATCAAGTCGAAAACTCGTAGCTAAGGCAATGTTCTTGGGAAGAACATTAAGAACACCAACCCAAATTTTGCCTAGAAATGCATCAGCCTACTGCCAAACCCAGAAATCCATACCAAGTCTCAAAACCGAATCTTTTTTATTCACACAAACCACATTGTCATAATCATTTACATTTGAATCAAAATAAACAATTAAAAACAACAAATCATGAAAAAATCCATGAAATCCTATTTTTCAAAACTGACAAATAAAAACAACAAGTTTATCCATGTAATTTGGATTCAAAAATAATTTTCAAAACATATTTTGGCCATGACCAAAGCCTTATAAACTCAAGATTAATAACATGGCTTATCAATGCATTAACAAAACTAAGAAAACAAAAATGTTATTTTATCAAAAACTAACTTAATTAGAAAGCTTTTATTACATAAAAAAGAATCAAACACATCTTAAAATTCTTTAGAGAACAACATCAAACCATATAATAAAAAACTACAACAGAAAAGAAGAAACAAGCACCTCCCTACTTTTCAAACATTACAAACATATTTCCATACTTTTAGATTAAGAAATGCACCTTCAAATCATAAGAACAATTATTGCTTTTCTTTGCATTACATTGTAAGGTTTTGTTTCCACAAACTTGTTGCCCTTTCAAAGATGAAAAAAACCTTATACTAGGCTCATGAACCTTCACAACTATGATATTTTCTCAATATTTCTTTCCCTTTATTTTCTTCTTCCTCCTCTTTTTTTCTCGAATTTCCAAGGGTATTTATAGATTTGTTTTATGGTTTTCTATGTATTTTATCAAAGATTGATCAAAGGTAGCCCTTCGATCAAAATAAGAGAATTCTAGACAAAATTTCATAGTTGAAACCTCTATCCTTCAATTGTTTTTGCAATAATAGTTTTGGCCTAGGTGGTTTTCCATTGCTTAGAGACAAAGGCATGCATTATTCACATTTTGATATTAGAGGAACAATTTATAACTCTTAATAAGAACCTTCTCGGAGCTTTGAAGTATGAACACATGAAAAGGTTAAGTGGTTTTGCACCAATAGGTATCATAGTCAAGGTTGATTGAGTTGGCCACTTGCGAGGCTTTGTTAGAGCACTTCCAACATCATTGTAGTTAAAGACCACATGAAGTTGGTAGAGGGGGTACACATCTTTTGTTTAGATCCAACCTTATTCAATTTAAAGGTATGAGACTCAACATTCACTAGATTGAAAGTGTCAATTCAATCAACCCATAATCTGAAAATTGAGTGATAGTTGATTAGAGACAAGATGTTAGGGACTTATGAAAGAATTGGGATGTAAACATCCAATATCATAGAAATGGAGTTGTAGAGGGGATGTTCTTCTTTCATTTGCAAGAAACCATATGTTATTTGGTGGTTTAGAACTCCACAACGAGCTCTTGGAATGTGTTAACCTGATCATCATGAACTGCTAAGGAAGAAGATGAACAAAGGTTGAACGACGCGTCATATGGGTTATCTGACAGATATATTTTAGTTCTTGTTCTTTCAATTACTTTTAATTGCACTCTTAATTGCCTCTTAAACTCTTAATTTCATGCAATTTTACCTCTGTCAAACTCACTCATCAATCCTAGAGTTTAGCGTCATTTTAATCTTGGTCCTTAGTTTATAATTTGTGTATTTGGAACTTTAATTGACTATTAAACTTTTAATTTTCTTCAATTTGCTTCTGATTTGGTCAATTTCAGCTTTTAAAATCTCATGCTTTTAACGATTTAGTTCTTGATTTTGAATTTATTCAATCAAACCCTTAATTGGCTATCAAACTTTAAAGTTTTGACAATTAAGCCCCTGATTTGACCATTTAAACTTTTCAAAGTCCAATTTCAGTCCCTTAAACTTCAATTTCTTTTAATGAAACTCCCTCCAAAATCTTTATTGAGTTCTTACTCATCCAAATTGTATTTCTTTACCTCAAATAAAAATATTTTCACCGAATGGGTCTTTTGTCAATCAGAATTGGGTCGCTAATTTTACAAATCTTATACATTCTAATCTTTCAACTTTTTCACTTGTCATTTTGGTCATTCATCACCAACTTTAACAATCTTCTAGGCTTTCTTCATGTGTATCCTCTTGTAATTTTTTTTTTCTGATTTCTTTTGTGGGTCAAAAATAGGTAACAAGTTATACCTATGAATTCATCTTCTATACTTGAACGAGTAATAACAACTTATTTCTTGCTTTTTCACATAACAAATTAACCATCTATGAAGGTAAAAGTTATTAGAAGTAGATCGCCTATTATTTATTGCTCTAATCCAATAAGCATCAATACTTGCATCTATACTTTAACAACCTATGTTTTAATAAACAATATTTCTTTTACAAGTCTAGAACTTTGATATCTTAAAATACATATAATTGATTCATATGTTTCTCTCCTGGACATGCATAAACTAGCTAACGATACTTAATGCACAATTCAAGTCATTGTCTCTTGTGTGCTAAATATATCAATCTCCTATAAAACCTTGGCATCTTTTTTCATCATATGATATTTGATTTGACTCAACATATAACTTTAGACTTTCTTTAATAAATGTATCAATTAGTCAATATGTTGGCATACATGTCTTTTGTAAAAGATCTAAGACATATTTTATTTTAGGTAAAAAGATTCTTTTATGAGCTTGAGACACTTCAATTCCAAAAAAATATTTCAAAGAACCTCAATCTTTCATTTTAAATCCTTTAGACAAATAATTTTATAGGGCCCTCCTTCCTTTCTTCATGATCATGTCATTTAACCACTACTATATCATATATGTATACAATAAAGATTATAACATTACCTAACTATTTTTTCAATGATAATATGTGATATGAATTGCTCTGATAGCAGACAAAAGTTATCATAGATTTTACAAACCTTCCAAACCATAGTCTAGGAGATTGTTTTAATTTATACGATGATTTTTTCAACTTATACACCTTTTATTATATCTTTTAGGCATCATTTATATTGGTGAAATATCCATAGACATTTCTTCAAATAATTCACCATGAACAAAAGTGTTTTTCACATAAATTATTATAATGTCCAATCTAAATTCGCAACAAAATATAGTAAGGCTCAAACTATTTTATTTTGGCTACAGGTTCAAATGTCTTTATGAAAACAATCTTATAGGTTTAGGTGTAACCTTTCACCACTAGTCTTACTTTAAAGTGTTTAATTATTCTATCATTCTTGTACTTCACTATGTAAATTCATCAATATCCAAATAGTTTTTTCCTGATAGAGGATCAATAAGTTCTTGTGTTTTATTTTTTCTAAAAAAAATTGATCACTTTGGTTATATTTGTTTTCCATATCAGGTTAGATAAGGTTTTTTTGTATATTATTAGAAATCGATACAGTATATAATTGATTTATAAATGACATATTTGATTCTAACAAATGATGATTATACATATAATGACTCATATGATATTTAACTGTACTAGAAAGTTTAGAAATACTTTTAGTATGATGATGTCATAATATTCTGACTGACTTGAACACTAAGTTAGGAATATCCTCAATAATTAATTGGTTTGGTATATAAATTATAATGGACTCTAACTCGAACAAAGCATTTTTTGAAGTCATATTTTTAGATTCTAGGCATCCATCATCACTTGATCTAAAAGTAAACTACTAAAATCCAATTCATCCTTTTATAGATTGTGAATGGTCATTACTAGAATCCAAACTTAAGTCATCTATATCCAAGTTTATCACATTTTAATTACTACATTTTGGAGATTTATCATTCTCAGATGTTTGATGGTCATACATTAGAAAATCATAATCTAGAGCTTAAGTTTCTTTTTAATACTTTAATTACTACATTTTGGAGATTTATCATTCTCAGATGTTTGATGGTCATACATTAGAAAATCATAATCTAGAGCTTAAGTTTCTTTTTAATACTCCCTCTGAAGTTTAGGCTAAAAGGAAAAATACATAGCATTTTTATGAAAAACAAATACCCATTATGATAAACATTTGTAAAATTTAAGGATAATAATTGTTAGTTTAATAGTTAATGTATCCAATCAGTTGATTAAACGTGACATTATTATATTCGTGAAAATACTTATTTATTATTAATACAAATTGTTTTATTGTACTCGAATGGTGTTTCTAGATAGTGATTAAACAACACAAATTAATTTTCGAATCCTATTAAAGATAGGTTAAGAGTTTGATTCATGCAATTAGATTATTTGAATCTTGGTCACAAGGAGTGAGGCTCTTGGCTCTTGCTTGACGAGCACTCTCTCAGATTTATGACATATTTATACAAAAAAGAGGGGGAAATAAACGTTTTAAAGAAGCAAGTACTTCGCAGGCTGCAGCAGAAGTAGACAATTGCCCGTGGGCTGAGGGCAAAGGAGAGAGACCCTTTGGTCAGCAAAGATGTCTTTGCAGAGGAAAAAACAAGGTACAGTATGCGTGAAAAGAGAGAAAGATATCAAACCACTCTCTCTTTTCTCTTTCATTTCCCTCTCATAACTCATAAATAGACTCTAATTTCACAATTTTTTACACAATCCCCACTAAAAAGGAATACGAAAACGTATAAATATGTCAGTTTCCTTTATTATACTTCCAAAACTGAAAGAGAAAAAGAAGAATAAGAAGAGCTGAGTCACTGAGTTATAAAACTAGATGGGCATGATTAGAGCAACATCTCACCCTGTTCTCTGAAAAACAATCTTATTTTAGTTGGCCTATGACAGTGTGAAACAGTACGGAGAAAATTCAAAGCATCTCAGTTTTAAGAGAAGAAAATGGTTGCATATGGGTTAATTTGCTGTCATCTTCATGATAAAAATAAATAAATAAATAAATCTATAGAATCCCAGATTTGAAGATTTGTCCACGAATTCCTGACAAGCTCTTATCTTTTGAAGTGTTCTCCGTTCTACATGTATTTAATACTAAATATAAGATGTACTGTCTATCAACTATGTTAAGTTTGTGGCTCTCCAGACAAGGATGGTTGAAAACTGTTGAATATGACTGACACGATTGGTGATTTTATTTTAATGTTTTACTACAATGCTGGAGGAGTTATTACTGCTCACGGACAAAAAAAAAACCATAATTATTATACTCGAAGCCAGGTTACAGGGTGACACAAGTTTAAAAATTAGAATTAACTTTGAAAAATTAATATATATATATATATATATATAAATTTTTAATATTTTACATAAAAAAATTTTAAAGCAATGGATATAAATATAGACTATAAAAAAATAAATATGAGACATAAAATGTATGATGATCTCACATTGAAAAATTAAAAAACAATTTATATGAATTTATACTATAAAAAAATATAAAGTATAGTGTACTTATTTCATATTAAAAATTTTAAAAATAACTCAAGTAAATGTAGTCATATATACTTATCACACATCAAAAAATTAAAAAAACAATATATATGAATATAGATTATAAAAGAAATATGAGGCATAAAATAAAATATAGTTATCTCACATCATCAAAAGATTAAGAAACTTTATATATACATCTAAACTATATATTTGATTATTTCATATCAAAAAATTAAGAAATAATTTATGTAGATGTAAATTATAAAAAAAAATATGTGAGGTTAAGAACTCATAAATTAATTTTTATATTTTTAAATTTATTAAAAAAAATTAGATTTCACATAGATTTTAAATAACTACCCGACTTTGACTGGATGAATTAAAAACTTATATTTTACCTTTTTAAAATCCGGCCAAAGCCTTAACTCAACCTATTAGGCCGGAACAGGTTTCATACCCGTGAAAGAAGCTTGATAGACATCTAGCTAGCTGTAGATTTTTCTTTTAGCAGAAGCCGGGAATGTTGCTTCCCTTTGACAAATTTCGCTCCAGTTTCTACCTACTTTCATAATATAACATAAACACTACACTGGCTTCTGTATTGTTACTGTTAATTAAAGATTGCTGCAATGGATCATCTTTTTCCTTCCGGTGTAAATATATAAATTGCCTGTGGTACGACGTAGACTGGGTTAATTTTTTGCTAAAAAAAATATATAAACTCATGTGATATTAATATTTTAGGAGTAATAAAAATTTAAAAATTTAGTAACTAAAAAGTCATATGTGTTAACAGAACAGTGATCCGAAAAGCAAATAAAAACAAAATATCATGAATCGAACATTTCTTATTTACTCTTACATAATTAATTTAATTTAATTAACAAATAATATTTAAAAAAAAGGGTTAGATTCAACAAATGTCAAAGAAAAAAAATATAAGTTAACACTTGTTTATTTTAGAACCACAAAAAAATCTCATAGAAAATGAATTTAAAAAATAACATAATTTTAGTGGATGAAACCAAAAAAAAACTTGAAAAAAAAACCAAGTAAGTTTGAGTGAATCTTGTAAACTCGGGTTAATCTCTCAAACTTGTAACCCATTCAATTATAGACATGAACTAAACTAATATACTCACTACCCACCAAATTAAATGTTTAAGGATGAAATTAATAAATTTAATTTAATTAAAAAAACAAAATTCCTTTTAAGAAAACCAAATTTAACAGAGACCGGAAAAAAAAAACTCGAGACAACTCTTGTTATTTTAAAAATAAAGATAAATCTCATAGAAAGAATAAAAAAGAATGTTGGAGGATAAAATTGCAAAACAAATCTCTAAAAGGGAAAAAAAAAAAAAACAAGAGTGAATATTGTTAACCTTGGTTAAACTCTTAAACCCGTAATCTGTTAAATTTTTGACACAAGATCAACCTAGAAACTCAACACCTGAAGAATTAAATGTTGGAGGATGAAATCAATTAATTTAATTTAATATAAATATAAAAATCCTTTTAAAAAATCTACATTTAATAAAGATCAATAAAAAAAATGAGGCAACCCGTGTTATTTTCAAAACAACTAAAAAATATCATAGAAAGTGAATAACAAAATGTTGGAGGATGAAAAACAAGCTTAAAAGAAAAGGAAAAAACCAATAAAGCTCATGTCAACTTTGTAAATTGGAGTTAATCTTTTAAACCCATAATGTTTTAAATTCTAGACTCGAACTCAACTAAGAAGCTAAACACCTAGCCAATCAAATATTAAAGAATGAAATAAAAAAATCTAAAAAAATCTTGCAAAATAAAAAAAATTAACAAAAAGGATTAGATTTGATTGGAAAAAAAACTCGAGAATGATGAAATTGTAAAAAAATAAACAATTTAAAAAAGCATCTACTATAAAATAAATAAATGATAATTAAAATAATATGAACAAAATTTGATAATGAAAAAAATCTAGAGGGGAAGAAATAAAAAAAAAATCCTTAATTTCTTAAATTATTCTAAATAAAAAATTGTAATAAAGAGAATATGAACAAAAAGTCTGTATAGGAGTGTGGTTGTTGTTGTGGTTCAAAGAGATTTTCGCTTAGAAATGCATCAAAATAATGCTTTTTTATTTTTAAAAAATTATATTTGAGATCAGCACATTAAAATGATCCAAAAGCATAAAAAAAATTCATTTTTAACACAAACAAAATTTAAATATTTTGGAAACACGGGTTGCCCCGCGTTTTCAAATGGGGTTGAAATCTTAAGGACAACAAACTTCAAGGGCTAATTTGATTTTTTTGAAATCTAACATGAAAATCAGGGAGGGAGAGAAAAAAAAACAAAAGGTTACACATGCCAAACCAACAACAATTAAGCTATACACATTGTTTGTAGATGGAGTGTACTCCGAGACACTTTGGTCGCTGCTTTAAAAGTATGGTTTTGGCCACTGAACGACGCCACATGAGTCGTCTAAACCCAACAAACACTATTCATGTGCTTATAGTCTTACAAAATTACTTTGTTGCCCCTAATAACACCCAATAACTACTAAATAACTAAATGAAAGGACAATAAAAGCTTTAAATCAAAGGCAAAACTTTTTTAAATCCCTAAAGGCAATAGCATAATTTAACAATTTTCAAATTAAGTCAAAGACTAAAAGTCCTATAGACCAAAGTTTAATGTTTTATGTTGTCCTAAAATAATTATACTATGCAAAAAATGCAAAAAGATTATTTAACCTTATTTATTCTTGTAATGAATAATGAGTCCTATGAAAAAGATCTCCTTGCCCTTAAAATAAAGCTAAGAATGCGTTTGTTTCCCAGAAAGTAGTTTTCAGGAAACCACTTTCCAAATTTTCCTGTGTTTGTTTACCATTAGAAAAGTTGGTTAACGGAAAACACTTTCTAGTCAAAAGAAATTTTGGCTTGGTTTCTAGGAAAGTTTTTTCCTTTTATTTTGGGTAGAAAACACTTTCCGGAAGTTGTGAAAAATTTAGAAATGTTATATTATTTGTTGATTATATCAAATTTGGTCTTCAAACTTTTGATTACTATATATATTTTGTTTTGAATATTGTTTTTTCAATTTCATCCCTTAGAATTTAATTTTTATATTAACTTTGGTCCTTATTTTTATAATTGTTATTTATTTTTTCCTTATTATTTTTTAATTGAATTTTTTATCTATCAAATTTGGTCCTCATTCTTTTGATTGTTACTTATTTTATTTGAAATAATTTATGAAATGGTAATTATTATTATTTTAATTTCTTCATCTTTTAATTTTTTTATTTTTTAGATTTGATCTCTATTATTTTGATTATTATTTATTTTATTTGAGATAATTTATGAAATTATAATTTTTTTTCAATTTCATTCTCATTCAACTTTTTAATTTGTAAGATTTGTTCCTCATTATTTTAATAAATTTGAAAAAAATAAAACATTAATAAGTTATTTTCCAACTCATTTTTCATGACATAACTAAACACTGAAAAAGTGTTTTCCAACTTATTTTTCATTACACTACCAAATATCGGAAAATAATTCACTTTCTCGGAATTTACTTTCTAAAAAAACTACTTTCCAGCAAATAAATAGGGTCTAAATGATTTTGCAAACTAAAAATAAAATAGTAGTTTCATTGTGGAGAATGAAAAGTAAAAACTTGAGCTCTTTTAACAGCTTTTGCTATAATATTCAAGGAAAAGATTTGTTACCTAAAATAAAAATGATTTGAAAACAAATGTTTTATTACAAAATGTAATATATTATAAAGTGTCAACTCGTGCTCAAGTAAGATATGATTAGTTTTAAATAAAAAAAATAACAAAAAAAATATTTGTATAAGAATTTTATATAAAATATTATAATTACTATATTCTCGATTTTTCTTATAAGTGCTCATGTAGGTTGGTTTAAATCCCGCTATCAATATTATTTACTAGCCATGTGACTTGTGTTTAGTTTGTTGGTTGGATATTTTTTCCAATAAAAAAAAAAGAAAATATAGGCTTTTTCATTGGGTCATTGGATAAAAAAATTGAATTATAAATCAATATGCTTATATATGAATCTAATTAAATAAATTGATATTTGATCAAGAAATAACTAAAATTAAGATATTTGATATAAGAAAATAAATGTGAAAGCAAAGCGAAAAAAAGCATGAAGATCAATTTTAAAAATAAATAAATATTGAAGGATGAAATTGAAAAGAAATTAATTTAAAAAAAAATATAAAAAAGATCAAAGTCATCTCGTGCAAACCACTGAAACTCGTGACCGTGATCATAAGGTCGGAACTGATTGTTTAGAGGTAAAACAAAAAAACAACGAAGCAAAAAACTCAATGTTGAGTAATGAATTAAAAAAACGAGTCAACATGGACTGACATGTTAAACTCACGATCATATGTATAAGATTGAGATAATCCCACATAAAAGAATGCAGGAAAAAAAAAGCTCAAGGACCAATTAAAAAAAATCAAATGTTTAAGAATGAAATTGAAAATAAATTAATTATATAGAAGGACCTAAGAAAAATACCAAAGTCAACTCGTGTTAACTTTTGAAACCAGTGACCTTGATCATGAGGCCGAGAGTAACACCATAGAAGGCCCATTTAAAAAAAATACAATTAATATTGAACTTCGAAATAGGAAAATAAAATAAGCCAAAAAAATAGATATTGGCTTGCGTTAACTTTTTAAACTTATGACTCAGAAAAAATTATGAAGATCATTTCTTAACAAATCAAGCATTGAATGATGACACCAGTAAAAAAAACTATTTATATAAATGATCTAAAATAAATAAAAAATTGTAATTAAAAGAATGAGGGTAAAAATTAAAATAATAATAAAAAGTAAATAAAAGGGAAACCAAAAATTTCTAATTGGAGGGTTAATTGAAAAAACAAATTTAACAAAAGAAAAGAATTAAAAAAATAAGGATTAGATTGGAAAAGAATATATAAACATGGATTGAAGGATGAAATTGACACCAATTAAACTTTTATAAAATGATCAAGGAAAAGAATAAGAAATCAAAAGAATATGGATCAAATTAAAAAAATATATATGATAAATTAAAATTTAAGGATTAAATTGAGAATATAATTGTTTTTATAAAAAAACCAAGAAAAAAAACTAGAAATCAAAAGAATAAGGATTAAAGTTGAAATATAAAAAATAAAAAGGATTAACCCACACTTTTTTAAGGAGAAGAGAGAAAATAAGCAAAAACAAAAAAAAAAAATCACTAGCAATAAATCACCATAAAGTCGTCAACACGCGTTATACCAAGAGAGAAAAAAAACATAATGAAACTTCCAACAACACAGTGGAATGACAAGTTCGACCACTAAAGGTGCTGCACATACCATCCAAAAAGTGTGGGCACCACCTGTGCGTTGATGTATTGTCATCACGTGCCGATAATATTTTTAATTTTAATATTAACTAAGCAACTCGAAAGCGCTAGTTTGCCTTTAATGGTTTCAGAAAAAAAAAATCTTTGAAAGTACAAAAAATCCCCTAGATCCACAATTTATATTTTTGAAGTTTGAAGGTAAATGTGTTTTTTTTACTATATATAAAAAAAGAAAAAACTAAAATACCCTAAATGAACATCTTTAAAATTCTTGAATAGGAGGAAAAATAAAGTTTACTGCTTCAAGAAAGAAATAAAAATTAAACATGCTCTAAGTCAAATAACCAATGACTAGTCATGCAAAAAAATCAAAATACCTCTAGATAACATGCTTTTTATTTTTTATTATAAGGACAAAAAAATATTTTTACTATAGAAGTGAATAGTTTTTTCAGTATGTCTCTACAGTATTTTCCATGGTATTTTTCCAACTCCAAATAAAGTTTTGGTTAATGTTTCAGTAGTTTTATTGTAGAGATATCTTTTAAATCATTTAAATTTTAATTGTTTTAATTTGAGCAATTTTTTAATAAAAAAATATATTTTTTAATAATTTCAATAGCATATAAAAGGCTAGAAACATGACATGTGTCAGGAAAACATGCGATTAAAAAAGAAAAAAAAGAATGAAGGGACATAAACCTATATGGAGGGGGCCATATTTTACTATAAACTAGTTCATAAAGCTCAAATAAAAGAAATTGAAGTTAAGATGCTAGGTTCAGTTGATTCAAAATTCAAGATAATTTTGGTTCATTTAACTGAGGTAGAATCCAGATATTTTTAAGGGTAAAAGATGAAAAAAAAGAAAGAATTAAGGTTGGCCACTAAAATTATTTTTATATTTCTAAATGAGTCCATTTAATCCTTAAATATGTGTTAAGTTTCTGATTATCAACTAATAATATCGTGCAATAAACGTTTAGGTTAATAGTCGAAGCTAACGTCTAGTGGATTTCTGCTGTTTCCAGGAAAAGACGCCGGATTTAAAGGCCTGAGAGACAGCCTGAGAGAGGTGAGGTGAGGGAGGGAGGTGAGGTGAGGGAGGGACATAGAAAATTTTCTTCTTCTTTCCCCCTATACTTTGCGGCATAACTTCGTGTTTGATAATGTAATTCATTATATTATTATACAAATTCTTTTTAATTAAAAATAAATTAAAATTCTTATTGGTTTTCCACTACGAATATGAATTGGTGGCGTAGTCAAACTCCCACCGCCAACTTCCACACACACTGTTGATTGTCGGGTGGAGAATCCACTCTAAACCCTCTCTCTCTCTCTCCCTCCCTCACTAATATCAGCAGCATCTGTCCCTTTCTATATGTTTTTTTACCCCAAAAGTAAAACTAAAGCAATCTCATGTTGTTTGCCTTTGCCCCCCATTAGTTAAGATGATGACGTGATATCTTTTTAGTTATCTGGACTCGGACCATGCTAACATCTTCATGAATTCCAGTCTCTTACCATACATGATGACATGTATTCTAAACAGGAAAAAGAGAGTCCTTTTTTTATAGGTTTCAAGTAAATTAGTTTTTAGGTATGCATTTTATAACTGTAATAAAATATTTGGTAGTATTTTTATATTATAATACATTGGAAACCCAAACATTTGTTTTGGCGTTTTTAATTTCTTTTTTATATTATATTATAGCTTATTGAATGTTAGCAAAAGTCTCAAAAATAGGGAAAAAAAGTTTTTTTTTTCCTACGACGCCCTAAACATAACCTCTCTAACATGCTTTTTAGATAAAATTAACATCTTTAATAATTGTGTTTCATGTTTAACTAAACAAGTGCTATAAATATTCTTTTAATATCTAAAATATCCTTGTAATAATACATATCTAATCAAATACTTTCCTTTATAAAAAAAATTATTCTTCCATAATTTTTCTTATGGTAATATCTTTTTATAAATCTTTGGACTTCCTTATTTCTAACATTTTCTTGTTCATTTTATTTTTTTATTTTCTATGTTTAGGCTTTCTTGTAAATTTATTTTTTTTCGTAATTTCAAGTTCAATGTTTGGTGTAATGAGTGACTAAAAATTACTTTTTTTAAAAAAAAAATTTCTTCCTATGTCATTAAAGATATTATTATTTAATAACTACAAAAAGAGAAGATTGGCATTGGTCAACTATTACTATGTAAATTCAAAGAGCCATAGAATTTGAAAGGGGGTGATGATATGATTGTGTTTGGAAAGCTATGATAGTCTCGACGTCTCTTAGGTCCCAAGGACCAACAACCTTTTTGCTTCTTTGTCACTGCTTCTGTGATCTTTCACTTGGTTTTCCAACCCTTTTTTTACATTAACATAGAAAAAACTACTTGCTTTTGTACTGGGCCAGGCCCTCACGCACAATTTCATAAAATAGTATGTTTTTAATTTATTTTGCAGAATAAAAATTTTAATAGAATAATTTTTATTTAAAAAATATTTTTTAAAACCATGATTAAAAGATTTTTTTTTTTAAATCTCAACATAAAAAACTACTATAATATCAAGCATCTACAAATTACTAGTGATATTTACTCTACCGGTATATATATTTTTATTTAATTATATGATAATAAATTAATTGCAAGAAAGATAATAAAAAAATTATAAAGAATAAATATATTGTTTTTATCAACATTTTTTTTTTCTAATTCTTGTATTTTTTTTACAATAAAATAATTTTTTATTAGTTATATAGTTTATTGAATAAAAAATAATAGCAATCATAAAAATATATTCACAAAACTATAATGATTTGAACTAAAAATGAAAAAAGTATTTTTAATGAAAACCTAATTTTCTTATTCATGCTTTTTTTTGACAAAATTGTTTTTTATGATTTTTATATATAGTTTTTTAAATAAAAATTTATTATGATCGTGAAAATAAGTTTCAATAAAAAAATTAAAAAAACATAATTTATTATTTTTACACACCTATATAAAAACAATTCAAGAACAACAATTTTGAGAATCTTTTATTAGAGATTTTTAATAAATAAATTTTAAAAATAAGTATTTTATTCTCATTAAATATTAATAAGAAAATTATTTTTAAATTTTTTCTTATTAGGCTAATACATAATTATTTATAAAACAATCAATAATATCATCATAGAAAAAATATAATATTCTTAAAAACAATAGCATGATTGGATACTCCACTCAATATTATTTCAATACATTGATTTGATTCGAAGGGATTTTTAATCCATTTATTTTAACAAGAAAAAAATAAAGAGATATCTAAAAGAAAGTTAGGTGTGTTTGGTCCTAATAAAACAAGTCATGCCCATGCACTTGTTTTAATTTTTTAACAAATTGATGACACATTTTTTTACTTTAATTTTTTTTTATATAGCAGATGATGTGTCATTTATTTGGGTAGATGATATATCGTTTGTTTGATCAAATGATGCATCATTTTTTAATTCACTGTCGCCCACCTCTAGTAATAAAAAAAATTAAGTTTGAGTTTTGGATCATGTAAGTCTAATTTTTAACTTGTTTTCATTTAAAAATACCTTAGTAATCTTAATAAAAACATTTCAAACCCTAAATTTTTTTTTTCTAAAATGGCCTTAAAAAAATCAAAGTCCAATCGAATAAAAAATACTTTACATATAACTTATTTAGTTTTTATAACATTTTCAAAGGGAGAAACTAACTCCATTGAACTCTCCTTTCAAGTTTTAAAGGAAAACACTATTTTTATTGAACATTTCTATCTAAGGCGAACTTATTAACACAACCTTTTATGGATTGAAACATTAAAAAAAATAAAATTTAGGAATAAAATGTGAACTCCTTAAAGCATAAGGGTCAAAATAAGAAAATAAAAACTTTAGGGACCAAATTGCACTTTTCTAAGTCATATGATTGTAAAAATGAAAAACTGATAGATTCTCTTTATTTTTATGTTTGGTCTCTATTTTTTATTTTATTAATTGATAAAATTAAATTTTATTTTATAAAATCAAACATTAATTTAATACTAGAATTTTTATTGATATTGCAAACACGATGCAGCATGTAAAACAAAATAAATTATTAAGCTTATAGATATATAAATATAATGGAGAGAATGAAATTAAAAGAAAAGTTTAATGATAAAAAAGAATAATTATTCAAGTACTAAACAAAACCAAACTCATTAGCAACACTATATCCTATAGCTAGCTGATGAGTGCACTGAAACAATAAATAATAATTTCCTTTAGTTATTTTTTAATATAACTTAAAATATATAATTAACTAAAAAAAACTAAAACGTGTGAAGGATTTGTTGTGGATCCTCTTATATGGCACTATGGACGAATAGATCACAATGCCATTTTTTGTTATTTGGCCTTTGTTGAACCAATTATAAGTTAATTTGTTGTAGGGAGAGTGAGATTAAAGACAGAACCGAAGTAAAAACCACGAATGGAATGAGTGGCTTTAAAAGTTTAGGAAAAATATTTATTATAGTATTTATACTTTATAAATTATAGATATTGTGTTCATTTAGTTTTCAAAATTAAAGAGAAAAACCAATTTTAGTCTTAAAATATATTTTTCTTATTTTTTCCCCTCTAGTGTTAGAGAGGTAAGAGAAAGTCATTGGAATCCAATGCTAGAAAGAAAGAATTTTTGTAGGCCCTGATTACGACCATCAAAATATTTGAAATTGGTGTCAAATTATTCCTTTTGATGAGGGGGCTTACATTAGAGAGTTTTTTTTACCTTGAAATTGTCAAGAAAAACAAATATGATCTTGGTAAGATTTTTGGTTTCGGGTTTTAAGACAATTTTTTGAGGTTATGAATGAATTTATTAAGTTGTCTATAATGTTTTTTTAAATGTTTTAGGTAAAAAATGGGTTGAAAATTCAGTTTTTAAACCAAAAAAACAAGCAACCTTTTTTTTTCGAGCATCACAGTGATCAGAAATTGAACAATACAAACGACGCGTCATCAAACTTTAATTAAAAAAAAATTAGGGTAGACTCATATACAAAAAAAAAGGGGCTTAGCTGCGTTGACTCTAACAAAATGGGTCAAGTAGGCTGACCTAACTTTTTATTTCTTAAATATATATATATATATATATATATATATATTTTAAATTAATGATTTTTTCTATATTTTTTCAAAATTATAATTTTTATTTATATTGAGATTAATACCTCTTATGTCTTTTATTTTGTTTAGGAAGCCTTTTTTTTAAATGATAGTAATTTTGTGTGCATTTAATTTTTGAAGAGATTTTTTTGATTTATCTATAATTTTTTTAGTATTTTATGCATAAGAACTTTATTTTTAAAATAAAAAATATTTATTCTTCGATAATATTTCTAATATGTGTAGCTGTGCATATTATTATTTTTTTATTTTATTTTATTCAATTAATTTAATGTGTGTATGTGTATATATTTCTATTATCATTTGATTGAATAAAAAAATTATTTTAATAAATAAATTTAGCAAACACAACCGGTTTTGTAAAATTAAATATCTTGATCTACACCTATCTTTTAATTTTTCTAGTTTAATTTTTAGTTATTATTTATATTTATTTATTTATTTATTTATTTATTAGCACATATAGTTTTTAATATATATATATATATATATAATTTTTTTTAACCCGCGGTAAATATCGGGTGAAGCATCTAGTATAATGTATAATGCGTGAAAGATGGCTTGTGAATAACAAATACAAGAGTGAAAGGCAAAAGAAAGAAAAAGCCCTTTGCCAGTATCTGCTTTGGATACAAGGTACGAGGAGAAGAAGAGAGACAAAGAAACAGTAACAATCAAGTAAGAAACATGACTTAAGAGAGGGTAAAAGAAAAGAAAAGAAAAAAGAAAAGACTTAAGAGAGAGGGAAAATAAAAGAACATAAGCACAAAAGCCAGATAGCGCGAGATAATAAAGAGGAGAGAAGGAGGTGGGTTTGTCTGTTCAATAAAGCTAGGTAGCTAGCAAGTGATAATTTTTACAAATGTCACAAGAGTCTCTAGAGATAAAGACGATTGAACAATGGAAATGGTCAGAAATGCAAGGCCTTGAGCTCGTGTCTGAGCCTCCTCCTGATCCCTCTTCTCTGTCCCACCCCTTTAAAATCACACCAACAACACCAAGTCTAACATTAAACACAAACTCAAAGGACCAACTACAACAACAACGAAGTGCAGTTGAGAGAAGAGAAATGGAAAGTACAGAGCCAAAGAAAGGTGGGACTTCTAGTAGTAGTGGTGGTGGTGGCAATGGAGAGAAGCCGGGTGATGTGGCTCTAGTTGGATTTGGAGAGCTGTTTAGATTTGCTGATGGTTTAGATTATGTGTTGATGGGAATTGGGTCAATGGGTGCATTTGTACACGGATGTTCTTTGCCTCTCTTTCTTCGGTTCTTTGCCGATCTTGTTAACTCTTTTGGCTCTAACGCCAATAACATGGATAAGATGATGCAAGAGGTTTTGAAGGTACTTAATTCAAACAAACAATTCATGAAAAGTACTAATAAGCAGCATCCTTTTTCATGTTAACATATTGACAAATGTGAACAATAATGTAACTTTGTGGTTTTGAGTTTTGCAGTACGCATTTTACTTTCTTATCGTTGGTGCTGCCATTTGGGCATCGTCATGGGCAGGTAGGTTCTGTTGCAGTTGCCTAGTTTGTTTTGATATTGGTTTCTATTGTTTGGCTATACTAATGAACAATAATGGAATTGAAAGAAAGCTTGAGTTTTGGATGCAGAAATATCATGTTGGATGTGGACTGGAGAGAGACAATCGACAAAGATGAGGATCAAGTACCTAGAAGCAGCGTTAAACCAGGACATTCAATACTTTGACACCGAGGTTCGGACCTCAGACGTTGTTTTTGCCATTAACACTGATGCAGTGATGGTCCAAGATGCCATTAGTGAGAAGGTAAAAACTGAACAAGAACAACTCTGTTTCATGATTTCATCATTCCTAATTACCCCCTCCCCCCCTTTATGTCTAAAATTGTCTTACGTCGTCTTTTTTTTTTTGGTTTTTGTGCAGCTGGGTAATTTTATTCACTATATGGCAACATTTGTTTCTGGATTTGTGGTGGGTTTCACCGCTGTGTGGCAATTGGCACTGGTTACTCTTGCAGTGGTTCCACTCATAGCTGTGATTGGAGCCATCCACACCACCACATTAGCCAAACTCTCTGGCAAGAGCCAAGAAGCTTTATCACAGGCTGGAAACATTGTAGAGCAGGTATCAAAAAATTGCAACTTCACTCTGTGATTTAGTTTCAAATTGTAGAAGATTGGAGCTCAAGTTACTTCGTGAGAATCTTTCCCGGTTGTATTATATGGGTATTTGCTAATTTGAAGCCAAATTGCAGACAATAGTTCAAATTCGGGTTGTTTTGGCATTTGTTGGGGAATCAAGAGCATTACAAGCCTACTCGTCGGCTTTGAAGGTCGCTCAAAGGATCGGTTACAAGAGTGGATTTTCTAAGGGAATGGGATTAGGTGCAACTTACTTTGTAGTTTTCTGTTGCTATGCTCTTCTTCTCTGGTATGGAGGTTATCTTGTTAGACATCGTTACACCAATGGAGGTCTAGCCATAGCTACCATGTTTGCAGTCATGATTGGAGGATTGTAAGCCCTTGATTTCACTCATGTAATGAAGTATAATATTTTGATACATTTATCAAATCAAATCTTGATTTGGCTAAATTTTTATTGGATTGGCAGAGGTATAGGACAAGCTATCCCTAGCATGGGTGCATTTGCCAAAGCAAAAGTTGCAGCTGCAAAAATTTTCCGAATAATTGATCATAAGCCGGCTATTGATCGAAACAGTGAATCTGGGATAGCATTAGAGGCAGTTACTGGGCTTGTGGAGCTCAATAGTGTAGATTTTGCATACCCATCAAGGCCAGACGTTCGAATTCTGAACAATTTTTCACTTAATGTCCCAGCTGGAAAGACCATAGCTTTGGTTGGCAGCAGTGGCTCTGGTAAAAGCACTGTAGTCTCACTCATTGAGAGATTCTATGATCCCAACTCAGGTAAATTGTGCTATATTTTCATTCTTGGTAAATAAACTAGAGTAGACAATTACATCTTGTGAAAAATGTCAATGTTTAAATTGACAGAATTAATGTATAACTGCCAACTGAAGTAAATTTGCTTCTTTCGTTCAACCAGTACATGTGGATCTGAAAGTTTTAGCACAAGTGTTCTATTAATAAAACAAAGTTTTTGCAGGACAAGTACTGCTAGATGGGCATGACATTAAGACTTTAAAGCTGCGATGGTTGAGACAACAGATAGGGCTTGTTAGCCAAGAGCCTGCCTTGTTTGCAACAACCATCAAGGAAAATATACTACTGGGAAGGCCTGATGCAGATCAAGTTGAGGTCGAAGAAGCCGCCAGAGTTGCAAATGCCCATTCATTCATTATCAAGCTACCTGATGGCTTTGACACTCAGGTAAGTTGGTTTTAAATATGCTGTGGCCTGTGAATATTGGGTAAGAAATTGACAATGGGTACTTACCAACTAGGTTGTCTAACCTTGTTAAGTACCTATTTAACTTGCTGTCATAATTATCTATTTTCTTTACACATTTGGAATAATTGAACTTAAATCCCTTGAGTAAATTTGAATCAAATCCTTTAAGAAAGAAATAACAACTGAACTAACCCTCTGCAAGGTAAAATACTTGACTTTGTGGCAGGTGGGGTAAAACTAGTTCGTTCAAGAATGTGAAATGAAATGATAGATCCTGACCGGTGGCCAGTGGAGATCACAGTAGTTGGATTTATTTTTTATGCCATATAATTTGCCACTTCTATACAGTACAGTATTAAAAGATTGAATGATTTATTTGGTCAACAAACTCAGCCTAACATTGTCGGATTTCTTATTAGAAGTCAATGTGGGAATGCGTTTTGGTCAGGCATGCATTTGATAGAAGTAACATGCTATAGTGAACATTGCATGTGCAAATGTAAGGTTTTATATGCTTATGCAGAAATAAAGAGGAAATAAACTTGGAGAGAGGATATATCAAGAAGAAGGCAATATTAAAATAAAAATAAACGAAAGGCATGATGTGATCATTAAATATGTCAGTCTAATCCCCAGGGAAATAAAGAATTCTCAAGTCTTTACAAAACTCCACTACATTAGAAGGCCAATAAGAATCTCGATGATGTTGACGTTGGAGGTAGGTAAGTACTTGAAGACCACAAGTGGGAAGACATAGCTGAGAGAAGAATGAATTAATATTCATGAAGAAATTACTCGTTTGAATACTAGTTAATCAGCAAAACTATAAGCTACACAATATCTTTCAAGGGAAAAAAAAAAGAATTAACATTAGCATATCACTGGCAAGAAAGTCTTAATTTACAATGGACCTAGGGAAAAATTCGAAGAAATAAACTAAAGGAAAATTCTGTCAATATCCCTATGCTGATACAATTATGCCTGAAAAGGTAATCACATTATGCTTTGACAAGTTGGTGAGTAATTGCATGAAAATGGAATTATCAAATATTTTTCTCCAATCCAGTCTTATTTTGGAATATGATTTCTCAATTTTTTGTTTCTTTTTTCTACTTTTATTGGAATCATTGGCAATTGCTAAAAAGTCATGTAGAAATTCAACAGAGCATACAGCACTTGTTTTAAATGATTTGAAAATTGCAGGTAGGTGAGAGAGGACTGCAGCTTTCTGGAGGGCAGAAGCAGAGAATAGCTATAGCCAGGGCTATGTTGAAAAACCCAGCAATTTTACTTTTAGATGAGGCAACAAGTGCTTTGGATTCCGAGTCAGAAAAGCTTGTGCAAGAGGCCCTTGACAGGTTCATGATTGGTAGGACTACTCTTGTCATTGCCCATCGGCTCTCCACCATACGCAAGGCTGACCTTGTCGCTGTACTCCAGCAGGGTAGTGTTAGTGAAATAGGAACTCATGATGAGCTCATTGCTAAAGGAGAGAATGGTGTGTATTCTAAGCTCATCAGAATGCAGGAGATGGCACATGAAACAGCTCTAAACAATGCCAGAAAGAGCAGTGCAAGGTAGGTTCCATCAATTTATTCCTCATTTGAATATTTGATCATTCTAATTTGGTATGTCTTTTGTTCCTAAAACATGCAAATGTTGTTATTGACAAGCCTTTAGTTTGCCACTTAATGCTGTTCTTTATTGCAGGCCTTCTAGTGCCAGGAACTCTGTAAGCTCACCAATAATCGCCCGTAATTCCTCATATGGCCGATCACCATACTCACGAAGGCTTTCTGACTTTTCTACCTCTGATTTTAGTCTCTCCCTCGATGCCTCATTCCCCAATTATCGACTTGAAAAGCTGGCTTTCAAGGAGCAAGCTAGTTCCTTCTGGCGCCTTGCAAAGATGAATTCTCCTGAATGGGTCTATGCCTTGGTTGGTTCTATTGGGTCTGTTATTTGTGGTTCCCTTAGCGCCTTCTTTGCATATGTTCTCAGTGCTGTACTCAGCATCTATTATAATCCGAACCATGCTTATATGAGCAGAGAAATTGCAAAATACTGCTATTTGCTAATCGGGCTCTCATCAGCTGCATTGATATTCAATACACTACAGCATTCCTTTTGGGATATTGTGGGAGAAAACCTTACAAAACGAGTAAGGGAGAAAATGCTGACAGCAGTGCTAAAAAATGAAATGGCATGGTTTGATCAGGAAGAAAATGAGAGTGCTAGGATTGCAGCAAGATTGGCTCTCGATGCAAACAATGTCAGATCAGCCATTGGAGACAGAATTTCAGTGATTGTACAGAATACAGCACTCATGCTAGTTGCTTGCACTGCAGGGTTTGTTTTGCAGTGGCGCCTTGCTCTTGTCCTCATCGCTGTCTTCCCTTTGGTTGTTGCAGCCACTGTTCTACAGGTTTGTTTCTCTGACCAGTTCTTCAGTAATGTCACTTGTAATCAGATTATTGAGAAGCTACTGTCAACAGTAAATTGTTCACTCGATCTTGGCTTTTGGTAACAATACTGAAAGAATTATGTAGGAGGGAAATGATATGTTTCAGAGATGGAAATATTGATTCCTTTTTTAATCATCTTATGATTCATCAGAAGAGTTCTATACATTCATAGACAAATCCAAATGGGTTTATGATGTTTCAGTAAAAGCCAGATGTGATCTAAAATTTTCATCTCTTATGTTAGGTGTGTGAAATAATTCACTTTAATTAACTTTTTCTGAATTTTTTTTCGGGCTCTGATTGTTAACAGAAAATGTTCATGAATGGTTTCTCGGGAGACCTAGAGGCTGCCCATTCGAAGGCTACACAACTAGCTGGAGAGGCCATAGCCAATGTGAGGACTGTTGCTGCCTTCAATTCAGAGGCAAAAATAGTGGGTCTTTTCTCTTCCAATCTTGAAACACCTTTACGGCGTTGCTTTTGGAAGGGACAGATTGCAGGAAGTGGATTTGGGATAGCACAGTTTTCTCTTTATGCTTCCTATGCTCTTGGTCTTTGGTATGCATCCTGGCTTGTGAAGCATGGAATCTCTGATTTCTCTAATACAATTCGAGTTTTTATGGTCCTCATGGTCTCTGCCAATGGTGCAGCTGAAACTTTAACCTTGGCACCTGACTTCATTAAGGGTGGTCGAGCCATGCGCTCAGTCTTCGACCTACTTGACCGCAAAACTGAAATTGAACCTGATGATCCAGATGCCACCCCAGTTCCTGACCGTCTTCGTGGAGAAGTTGAACTAAAGCATGTTGACTTTTCTTATCCCACTCGCCCTGATGTTCCAATTTTCCGTGACCTTAACCTTCGTGCACGTGCTGGGAAAATTCTTGCCCTTGTGGGTCCTAGTGGATGTGGCAAGAGCTCTGTCATTGCTCTCATACAGAGATTCTATGAGCCATCATCCGGGCGTGTGATGATTGATGGAAAGGACATTAGGAAATATAATCTCAAGTCCCTGAGGAAGCACATTGCAGTAGTCTCTCAAGAGCCGTGCCTCTTTGCTACTACCATTTATGAAAATATTGCTTACGGGAATGAGTCAGCAACTGAGGCTGAAATTATTGAAGCCGCTACTTTGGCCAATGCTGATAAGTTCATATCTTCATTGCCAGATGGGTACAAAACATTCGTAGGGGAGAGGGGAGTTCAGTTATCCGGTGGACAGAAGCAAAGAGTTGCCATTGCCCGGGCTTTAATAAGGAAGGCTGAGCTTATGCTACTTGATGAAGCAACAAGTGCACTAGATGCAGAATCTGAGAGGTCTGTCCAGGAAGCTCTGGACCGTGCTTGCTCGGGAAAGACCACAATTGTTGTTGCTCATCGGCTATCAACTATAAGGAATGCCCATGTCATTGCTGTAATCGATGATGGTAAAGTAGCAGAGCAAGGATCCCACTCGCATCTATTGAAAAATTATCCTGATGGGTCTTATGCCCGCATGATACAGTTACAAAGGTTCACACATAGCCAAGTCGTTGGAATGACATCAGGATCAAGTTCCTCAACTAGACCTAAAGATGATGGAGAGAAGGAAGGCTAGTATGGTTAAAGAGAAAACACCAGTAACAGGAGTATATCCCATACAACCCCATGTGATTCTTTTTGGGTTTTTGTTTCGATTTTAATGTTATGGTATAGTAGTATAGTATGTGTATCATCTTTTTCTTTTACCACAGATTTGCTAATCTTATGAATCTTTCTATGGAAATGACAACGATGAATACTCCAGCAAGATTAAAATTCATGGAAGCATCCTTTGAGCATTTGGTTTGTCGCCCATGCTTTAACAAAAGACGCATAATGGCCAGAAACATACCCAGTGTTGGAAAATAATTGAGAGAGGTGTGTCAAGGCATTCCCTGCGTGTTGATGTACGATGAGGACATGTAATATCGAATACAAATGTGTCCGAACTTGTAATGTTAATCAAATCATGCATGGAATCCTGATTATATTTGCTACAATGATCAATGAGCTGTGTCTTTGTAATTAGGCCACAAGGGGTATCCTGAATGTTAGGATTCCATCACTTTCGGACACTAATAAAAAGGAAAAGGAGGACCCGAAGGGCAATGAATCATGAAGACCTCAATACTAATAACGTGTTGGAAAATTATACATCACAACCCAAACTTTAAGGTGATGAGCTCTTGGCGATTCAAAATCATCCAATCTTGAGCTCAATAGGATGCGTATCTATTTATGATTTGGCTTGTGGGGAACGAAATTATTGAGTGTCGAAGTTCACATGGAGGTGGGTTGCGTATGTGTCATTTGAGTTTTGAAGGACAAGATAGAGGCAAGAGTGAAAAAAGAAACAGGACAAATACTCCAAAAAATGGACCTGATTGAAATCAGTAAATCATGCACCTTCAACCATTAGTAGAAGCTGGTGGTGGTGGATACGCGTTAGAGAAAAGTTTAGGATATGGCATTTGGAAAATGACAGCAAGGGAGATGAAAGTGTTAGATCATGGCTTCATGGGATGCTACGTCTCTGTGTTCTTTGTGTGGGTCATACCTAATCTCTTTGCATTAAAGAAACATATGGATGTTTAGTGGCAACAGACGGGCTTCAATGGTGCACTTGTTTTCAAGTGCTCAAGATCTGTATTTTGCTTGTGGAGTGACATTGGGTGATGACACCCTGTTGAGTGCTGACAACAAGTCTACAACTGCTGCTTCTTGTCCGAACTGGAAGTTGCAAATACTTAAAACAATGGAAGGGACAAGAATACCTGAAAGATATGATAGCAATCTTCTCGGCTCTGCTACAGTGAACTGCTCATAAAGAGGTCAAAATGATTTTGCATTCAGGATTCAGGTGATACATCCATCTGGCTGCAGCATGCGCTGTTCTCTGTAAAGATTTCTTTTTTCCTCTTATACCGTTCAAGTGTCCATTGGTCTTACAATTATTACTTCACTGCAAAGGTCTTCTTAGTGTGACAGTGGATGTAGCAGACACACCCAACCCACCTTGCATTTGAATACAAAAGCAATCCACCGAAAGGCACTACCAGAAAGTATATATGAGACAGAAACATTAAGAAACAAAAGAAAAGAAAACCTAATGTTATCAAGATTTCCGAGTTCTACCTAACCTTATAAAAATGATAGGACTTTGGTAGCTCATATCTTCAGGGGCAAAGCTGCTGTTTCTACTAACAGAAACCAATACTGTGACCTTCCACCTTTCCCTTATTGATTGAAAGAAAACGCAATAAACCCAAATAAAATAAGAAATTCATGCAATTGAAAGAGGTTTACTGTCAACCTATAAACTCAAGGGATGATACCTAATTGGCTATTTAGCATATGTATGCCATTTAGATTTCTAGCTTTCACCTTACAGAAAAGGGCAATGCTAGCTAGCAACAATTGCTCTGACACTCTCTCCTGGACATTTGCTTATTCAGGGAAAAAAAAAAAAAAACCCTTGAGCACAGCTTTAACTTGTTTTTCCGGTTTAAAAGTAAGGGATAACTGCTAAACACAAATTTCTTGTTATTTTTTATAATTATGGAAGCTATCCCCTGTTCACGTCCTCTCCAGGAAATATTTTGTTCGAGAAAATCCTTCATTCGCAGATCATTTGACAATCACCAAAGACGGGAGAATCAGTCTTTTTTTTTCGTTCTTTTTGTTTGATAAACGAAATTGAGCTCTGAAACATTTGCAGATGCATTTCACATATCCTGTTTGCAGGCTCTTGTGCTATTTTCCTGCTCCGTATGCTCTTCAATACCTTTCCAAAGGCAATATTTGCCAAATGTTGATTATCTGTTGCTGCAAACACATAAAAAATTCTAATGACCCCATCATTAAACACATTCTCTCTTTTGAATGCTTCTGTTATGGTTTCAAATCTATGATCAGTAATAACTATGTTTTAATAACCCATTATCTATTGCCTTTGTTTTCTATTTTATGAATTTAAACAAAGTAGTTAATTCAAAAGCAAAAAATAGCTGAAAACAAAACCGAAATTTAAAAATCGTTGTTTATTGGTGGTGCCTCCCTTGCACCTATCCATTCTTCACAAAATTGTTGACACTTTCAATTAGGAAAGTGGAGGTGAAATTCTTGCAATTGTCGTAGAGTATTAGCAGAGGAGGTAAAGCTATGCGGGAATTCAAAAAGGAATCAAAATTTGCATCTAGCGTCCATGTCATACTACTTGAGGAGGACGAAAGAGAACGGGACTGGAATCTTTATGGGTAGATTACTGGTTTGGCTAAACAAAATATAACATAAATAAAGTGCTTGACATGAGAGAGAAGGAGCGTCAAAATTGAGTTTTTTTATCAAGCTAACACAGTTTGGTGAAAGTTTTGAAAAAATAGAATACGATGTAAAAGTTTTGGAAAAAAACATCTTTATACATAACTCCAGGCATTTATTCTTGTTGCCCCTCATTGAATTTTCTTATTTTGTGTGCGCTTTTGGTCCAAGCAGTTCAGTCACAAAAAGTTTCTTCATGAATTTCCAGTAATCACCATAAAGTGCAGTGATAAATCCCGAGGTTCCACAAGTTAACTCATAAACAAATTTAAAGCAAATGTTGGGCGAGACGAAAAGGCAAGATCATTGATCTGGAAGATCTCTGTTGCCATGGATGCTGATGATACGAGAAGACAATGCGAATAGCCCAGTCGGAGATAGAGGAGAGGGCCATATTAATTTGGAGGAGAGATTGTAGAAACATTTGTACAAGGCAAGAGCGAAGAGGTGGAGGTGACCAATCACTGGAAGAGCTGGTGGGCTTGGAGGAAGGTGGAGTTTGGTGTTGGTTGTTGCTTTGGTGAGCTTCTTGAAGATGAACTGGGGGAGAATGGTTAAGATCATGCAGAAGAGCAAGAAGATGTAATTATTAATGTGGATGTAAGTATTCATGTCAATAATCGAGGCCATCGTTATAGCATATAATAAATGCCTGGTTATAACCCACTATTTCTATTAGCGATTCGTTACTAATAGTTACTCAACCAGCAAAACAAGTTATGGGTTGTGTTCAAGTTTCACAATCAGACGAGACATTCACTTTGCCTACTTAGCCGACAACTACCGCCAGTGAAGAATTCACATTCATGTGCAGATTGCTTTTGAAAATGTTATGCTTTCCTTTCCTGTTTCTCACGTTCCAACAAATTAACAAAATCCTAAAACTAAAGTTGGGCACATATGAATGGGGCTGACGAGCAGCTTGAAAATCAGCGAAGGGTTTGCTCCCTCTAAAATTTCGCCTCTTCTACCATCTCCACTGGGGCAAAACTCCACGACACACAATTAGCCCATTTCACTTAAAATCTCTTGTGATCTCTAAGTGCCTTTTTTTCTTTTTAATGATACACCAAGGCAAATTAAAGCACACATCTCAAAGTGCAGGCTTTAGGTATTGGGGACTATAAAGGAAGTTGAAGTATGATCCCAATTCGTAAATACATAAACCACTTATATTAGATTCTAAGAAAAGGTACCCGGCACAGTCACAAAATGTCGCACAACGGGTACTTTCAGACCTGGTGGTGTATGAAAACAGTTTCTGCTGAAGCAGTTAATACCTTCTGTTTAGAATTCCCTGTCAAGTTATTATCACATAATCTAATCCTGGAGCATAACCATTATAAAATGAAAGAACTTACTTGAATGGTAGTCAACCAATAACCTGTGCCATCCATCTGAAACACAACAGCCAACTTATCATCTATAGCAATTTTTGCTTCCCTTTGTTTTTGCCAGATATACTGAACTTGGCTAATTAATGACTGGCCATAAACATACAATAAGCTAGGCCAGAAAAACAGAAAACACTTGCAAAACAGTTAAAGGCAACATGCTGGGAAACCCCAATTAGTTCCAACATGGACCTTAGGAAGTGGATTATGACTCAGTAGTAGATGAAAAAGGCAAATTCAAAATCGCTAACACTTTACATTGTCTTTCAACAGTTCTGTTATATCTTCAAAACAATCAATATACCCAGATGTAAATCCACATAACTTGAATTGGCAAAGGTATTTGATCTTCCCTTCAAATGTAAGGTTGAAATCCCTATTTCCCACAACTATCAAACTATCAGATGTATATAATAAGCAGAGTAGACCGTGAAGAAAGCTAGCTACCATTACTTTAGCAGCAATACATAAAACTGCCACTAGAAAACCATTGTTACAAAACAAATATCCTCCATCCAATGGAGGCCTGCTTAAACTCATCTGTCATCTAAACACATGCATCAGCAACGAACCAAAAGATGATCACATAGACATAAGCTTAAGACCATTATCTGGGGCACCCATCCCGGCAGCTAAGTCAGCATCAAGTTGAGTATGCGGTGCAGGTCCCATCATTTGCTTTACACTGCATTCAGCAAAAGTAACATCAGACTATGTATCCTATCCACTATTTTAAAGACAATTAAAGTAGACAAATCTGTTGAGGTTCTTCTTGGTTATCTCCAGGAATAAACAAGACATCAGAGGAAAACTGACCGCTTCTTGTGACGTTTGGTCTTGAAGTGCTCGTCCCTCACACTCACATTAGCAAAGTAACGGCTGCCCAAATTAGTTTTAAAAGAAAAGCTGAGCAACCAAAGCAGAGCAGCAAATTTGTGAAAAAGCAAAAAAAAATCTTTTACATACTCGCAGTGCAGACAGTAATATTGGCCCATGCCAGGTAAATCCTCGTCAAGAGGCAACGTTGCCTCCTTCATCTCCCCGTCAGGCTTTTGCTGCAGCTCCTCATATACCGCATCGTCGCGTGAATCAAAATTATCAAGTCAAGGAATTTCAAGAGAACAAATATACATACATACATATATATATATACATACATACATACATACATATATATATATTAAGAAAAATTAATAATAAGGATATCTTTGAGTAGAAATTTTGAGCGCCGAGCCGTCTTGTGAGAGTATCTTCTCTTCTTCACCTTCCTGCTTGGACACTTGCCTCCCATTTTCTTTTAGGGTTTTGATTTCTGGGGGAAAGAGAGATTGAACTGCTCTTTATAACTAACACTGTAACCGACGTCGTTTTAGCCTCTGCTCATCCTTTAGAAAAAATTACCCTACTATCTTATAGTGTAGTCCGACTTGTAAAAAAAAATTACCATTTGCATCAAAACTTACTTTGGTGAGTGTATAACATTTTACCGACGTCGTTTTAAATGATTTCTTCTCCTTTTCTTTTTAAACTATAAAAGCACAACCGAAAGTCAGAATTATTTTCCCAGGTGTAAACTACCAAAAACAACCTCCATAAAGATACTAGATATTCAGAAGAAGGATATTCAAGAATTACCTAGAAGAGAAGAGATTGTGGAAGGCTATTATTGTCCAGGTAGTTGTAAACTAAAATTCTATGATTTCCTTCTACACAACAACCATATAACTTAACTAAATTTTCAAGGACTATCTCTAACATTGTTTTAATCCCTGCTAAGAATCCTGACACCCCTTGTCTCAGTAGAAGGTTGACGATCACGTTGAAACATAAATCAATTTTAATAGTAATTTTATTGTTTGAATTGGAAAAAATTAGAAGTTCTTCAATATCTGTCGAAGAAAGAGATAGAATTAAAGAGACAAAGTAGTTTGACATATATGCCTCGTTTGTTTGGCAAAAAATAAATTTTTAGAAATTATTTTTAAAATTTTTCTGTGTTAATTATCATTAAAAAAATTAGTCAACAGAAACACTTTCCAGTCAAAGAAAAATTTGACTGAGTTTTCAGGAAAGTATTTTCCTTTAATTTTTGACGGAAAACACTTTCTGGAAGTTGTGAAAAATTTAAAAATATCATATTATTTGCTGATTATATCAAATTTGATCCTCAAACTTTTGATTGCTATATATATTTTGTTTTGAATATTTTTTTCTTTAATTTTATCCCTTAGAATTTAATTTTTATATTAATTTTAGTCCTTATTTTTATAATTGTTATTTGCTTTTCTCTTATCATTTTTTAATTAAAATTTTTTATCTATCAAATTTGGTCCTCATTTTTTTGATTGTTACTTATTTTATTTGAAATAATTTATGAAATGATATTATTATTATTTTAATTTTTTCATCTCTCAATTTTTTTATTTGTTAAATTTGATCTTTATTATTTTTATTATTATTTATTTTATTTGAGATAATTTATAAAATTATATTCATTCTCATTCAACTTTTTAATTTGTAAAATTTGTTCTTCATTATTTTAATAAACTTGAAAAAATAAAAAATTAATAAGTTATTTTTCAGCTCATTTTCCATGACATAACTAAATACTAAAAAGTGTATTCCAACTTATTTTTCATTACACTACCAAACATCGAAAAATAATTCACTTTAAAAGAAAATACTTTCCAGTAAACAAACGGGGCCTTAATATTTCTAGTTATTAAAATATATACAAGGATATTGTGGTTATTTTATTATATTAAAAAATTGTTTTTGTTCTAGATTGTAAATTATAATTTTTTAAAACTTTATAAGTAAGTGTAATTTTAATTAAATTATAGGATGTTAAAGGTAATTTCCCTTTTAATTTATTATCCTTGTATACTTTGTTTAAATGAGATTTAACCAAAACATTATGTATAAATCCTCATGTTGCTTCAAATCATTATAATTTTGTTTTTATTTTTATTTATTAAAGTATAAATCCTATTTTACATACAAATACAATTAGTTTCAAATTCTTTTATCATTTAGAATTGTTTTTGGCTAATGGTCGTGGTCCCGCTCCACTACAACCTGGATAAAAAAAATTTGTCAAAAAAAAAATTGCAGACATTGACAATGCTTTTTATACCATTACGTGAGTTAACATTTTCTTAGTATATTTGATTATGTGATCATTGTTGATCAAAATTAGCATGTCATAAATATAGAAAACATATAATGATATATCCTCAATTTTTGTATTTTATATAAACACATTTATCAACTTCATAGATTTTCATGCCACTTTTTAATAGCTTACATCAAATCATATAATGACTTGACAAGCTTATAGATTTTATTTTCTTGTTTATTAACAACAAACTTCTATAGTTGTTCCATATAAACCTTTTTTTTCGAGTCACCATTTAGAAAGGTGTTTTTCATCCATTTAATGAATTTGAAGCTTTTTAATAGTTATGATGGATATTAATATTCATATAAAAGTTATTCTTGATATAAGTGAATATGTATCAAAATAATCTACACCTTCTTGTTATCTAACTCTTTTCCCAACAAGTCTAACTTTGCGACAATTACCATAAGCTTTCATATTCCTTTTGAAGATCAATTTATGGCTAATGGTTTACCGAGAGGAAGATCTACTAGTTCTCATGTATGTTTATTTATAATGGATTCTATTTCACTATTGAATGCCTCCTTGTAATAAGAAGCTTCAAGACGTGGCATTGCCTTGGAATATGTCTAAGGTTCATTTTCTAACAAGTATGTTAGAAAATCAGGACCAAATGTTTTGGTTTTTTTTCCCCTTTTACTTTTCTTATCAACTCAACTTTATCATGTTAGATGATGGCTACTTAAGCTAGCCCCAATTGTTCTTTTAAGTGAACAATTTTCTTGTGTTTCCTTCCATGGAAACACTTCTTCAAATAATGCAACATTTCTTCATTTCATGATAGTATTATGATGAATATCTTCAATACTTGAATTGATTACAAGAAATTGATATGCACTGTTATTGTAAGCTTATTTGATAAATACATAATTCATATTTTTAGGTCTCTTCTTGACTTTTCTAGGATCAGGTACCACTATCTTTGTAAGACACCCTTACACTTTGAGGTATTTATAAGAAGATTTTCTACCTTTTCAAATTCACATGGTATCTTTTCTAACTTTTTATGGGGTACTTTATTAATTATATAATTGATAGTTAAAATTGCCTTCCCCCAACAAATTATGAGGTGCTCTCGAACTATTAACATGACATTCATCATTTTTTTTTAAAGTGTGTTCTTACATCATGCAATGTCATTTTGTTGAGGTGAATAAGAAATAGTAGTTTGGTGAATAATATCATTTTAGAAAAAGAATTTTCCACCTCTATAACTTTTTATTACCTATATTTTCTTATCAAGTTGGTTTTTAACTTCATTCTTGTAATGTTTAAATATTTCAAGAGCCTCATCTTTGCTTATAAGCAAATAGGTATAACAATATCTCGTGCAATCATCTATAAAAGTAATGTAATACTATTTCTCATCTCTAGTTTGCATAAAATTTAAATCACTATTATCTGAGTGAATTAAACCTAGAGGTTCACTACTTCTTTCAATTAAGTGACAATAAGTTTTTGTGAATTTTGATTTTACACAAATCTCACACCTATGTTTTTATAAAAAGTCATACAAGGTAATAAATCAAGATTTATTAACATTTATAAAGGTTATAATTCACATGGTCTAAATTGTCATGCCACATATCACAAGACTCAAGCAAATAAAAAGAATATGTATTATTATTATTATTATTATCCATGGTTATGATAGTCATTACATTCATTTTGAAAAGGTTATCACTAAGATACCCCTCTCTTATAAACACTTTATCTTTAGAGAATATAAATTTTTCACTCGAAGACCAACTTAGAACTATTTTTGCTTAACAACAATCCAGGCATTAAGTTCATTATAATGTCAGCAACATGAAACATATTGTTGAGGCTTATTGATTTTTTAGAAGTCATGTTCAAAATAACTTTCCCATCACCTAATAACTAGGAGGTTGATGAATTCTTCATGTACAATTATTCATCATTCACTTCTTTATAAGTGAAAAACATCTTTTTCTTAATGCATACATGTCTAGTTGCATTAGTTTCAACCCACCACTAATTAAGACATTTAATCAAATTGACTTCAAAAACAATAATAAACATGTTCATTTCCAAAACTTTATCAACAAGGTAATCAACCTCATTGATATTGACTTCAGTAATCATTATCTCTTTTGGGTTACTTTGTTGAGCCTTATTTTTATAACCCTTGACTAGGTGTCTTGTCTTGTTATAGAAAAAAGATCCATTAAAAGGTTTGACAATACTTTTTCCCTTATTAACAAGCTTTGGCTTTTGGGTTTTATTGTGGAACTTCACCACTAGCTCCACAAAGTTTGCTTTAGGGGCTATACCAAAAGAGTTGGCTTTTTTTTTTTTCCCAAACAACTTATTATCCTCATTTAGCCTCAAGATGAGGTCTTAAAATCTTATTTCTTTGCTCTTATGCTTAAGCTAATTTTTGAATTCTTTCCAAGATGGTGAAAATTTCTTAATAATTGTAGTCACTTGGAAGTTTTCACTTATAAGCATTTCTTTAGCATAGTTATCATGCAAAGTGATTTGAAACTCTTGAACTTGACTCATAATGATTCGTGAGTCAACCATCTTAAAACCTGAAAATTTATCGACTTTGAACTTTTTCATACTGATAATTTCAACCTTGAAGTTTTTGTCCAAAGTTTTCAAAAGTGCCTTTACACTCTTTATTGAACTATATATATTATATTGTGTATTGTCCAATGTATTTAAGATATGGTTCTTACACATGAAATCACTATAATTCCACCATCCAAAGCTACCATAATAATATAATAAATCATATTCATTATTTGACAACTTTGATGCATTTTTTTAAAAGAACTTTTTCAAGTTCAAGGTGGTCACATGAAGCAGCATTTTATGTAGCCATCTCTTAAAGTCTCTCTAGTTAGTATATAGTAATAAGTGGGTATGATTTTTAACTTCCTATTGTTTTCCAATTTGTCACTAAGTAACTAGATATGTGATCATATAATGTTTAGTTTATAATCATGCAAAGCTACAGTTTCATTCTAAGCTTGCAATCATAACAAAAGACTAGTATACATACAAAGCAAGCGCTAAATCATACATAAGAGATTGAAAATAACTCCTAATTAAAAAAAGTGAAAGAATTGTAGCCCGACACAAAACACTATAACAACAACAATGTTTTTCTTTTGTTTTGGTCCCTAGGCTTGTGTATGCTTTGGTTCCTTTATTTATTTTTCTTTTTATTTGGTCATTTGACATTGCTTTTGGTTTGCAAATGGTTTTGGTGATTTATTTTCAATGCTTATGTATAGAGATCTTAAGGTGTCGAGAAAATATAGGTTTGAAAATATTTTTTGAAACAAAATTCAATTTATTTTATTTAGAATAATTAGAGTTTCAAAGATCAAATTTAAAGGTAAAAAACATGTTTAACAACTTTCCCCCCCAAATTCAGGGATTGATTTGCATAGTCAACGAGGAAGTTCATGTTCTTTTTATTTTTATATCAGTCTCTTAAATTTAATTTAATTCAATTTGATCCCTTTTCATTAGCTTTATTTAAGATTTAACTTGGTATTTTATTTTGATTGCCTTGATACTAGGATCTTGCAATATCAGGGGAGATTTATAGTGCTCGGTTGATGCTCAATTTTAAAAAATAAAATAGAATTTGACTCATTTAAAACAATTAATGTTGAAGGACCAAAATCAAAATTATACAAGTATGGGGATTGGGGTAAATGGGCAAGGAAAATAGGTTGGTGTGTGGGAAGCGTTTGCATTCTTCAAACGAAGCTTGCGATGAATTTTGGCAATTGAATGGTGAATTCTGTGACGATGTTTGAAGCATTACGCCTCAATCTTCATGGTGGTTCGGTAAGTGTAGGTGAAGCATCTTTGAGCTCCAATGAGTTTTATTCTCTCTTTTTTTTTTCCCTTTCTTCTCCTTGAGAATCGTGCTAACTTGCCAAAATATAAAGGTGCCCTTCATTTATTTTGTGTATCACATTTGGTCCTCATTATTTTGATTGCTATTTATTTTGTTTTGAATTATTTTTTTGATTGATTTTGTTTTTATTTTTTTTCCCTTACTATTTGGTTTCATTTAATTTTTATATCAGACTTAATCCTCGTTCTTTTTATTTATAATTATTTTTTTAATCATTTTTTTAATTGATTTTTTTTTTCAATTTCATCCCTCAACATTTTGTTTAATTTAATTTTTTATTTCAAATTTGATGCTCATTTTTTGATTATTATTGTTTTTAATCATTTTTTTTAAATTTTATCCTTCCTTATTTAATTGATTGGGGATTTTACTTCGTGGCTTTTTCATGTTTTCCTTTTATGGGGTTAGCCTCAGCCTCATGACCCGGGTCATGAGTTTCAAAGATTATCTTGAGTTGACTTTTGGTGTCTTTTATGTCCTTTTATAATTTTTTTAATTTCATCTTTCAATATAAAGTTGGTTGGGAATTGAGATTCATGATTTATTTTTACTTTATTTTTAAAGGGTTTTCTTGATCTCATGTCTTGGATCGCAAGATTAATGGGTTAACCCGGGTTACATTGAATTTTTTTTCAGTTTCGCTCTTCAGTATTGGGTTGTATGAGATTTGAGCTTCATTTTTTTTATTGAATTTTCTTTCTACGAGGTCATCTTGATCTCAAACTAGTTAGTGTATTTGATAGGTCGACTCGGGCGGACTCGAGTTATTTTTTTATAATTTCATCTTTCAACATTTGATTTGCTGGGAATTGAGCTTCAATTTTGTTTCTTTATATGGGGTTATCACATTCTCATTTGATTTGTGTTTTGTTATCAAATATTAAGATGATACATTTCCATAACATTGACAAGCATTTATTTTTCAAGTTGATCATTGTATTTTTTTTAGTTTAACTTATTTTAATTTAACTTATTTATTGTCGTTGCTTATTTTTTAAAATCATATTGTTTGGTTAACCGCGCTTATTGAGTTAAGTCAAGTCTCAGATTTTTCTTACTTTTTTAAAAACGCTATCATCGCCTCAACATTCTTTTTTATGTTGAGAAAAACTTGGCTAGACCTGTAGCGTAGCGCGGGCTGCCAATCTAGTATGCATACTAAAGCATATATTCAAATAATACTTAAAGTAAAAACAAGTAAAGTACTTACTTGTTGAAGCTCTTAGAATTTGTTCAAGTTTAAATTTTATTGTTGTCAATGATTAAACCTTTGTCCATAAGACTTTATTACTCCTTAATTGGTATAAAAGGATTTTCTTCAATAAGCCTCATAAGATTTCAACAATACCAACTTATTTAGATGTACTCCTAAACAAAGTTCAATAAACAAAAAGAAATTATACTTAATATCTCTCTACAAAGACCGAACATAAGTTTGAGAATAAAAGAAAAGAGTAAAAGAATAAATATAAGAAAAACCAACAAAAAAAGGAATAAACTCAAGAAATTTCATCCGACTTTTCTACCAATCCAAAACACCTATTTATAAGATTTGAAAACCAAAACATTAATTTCTCATAATTCTTAAATCTTCATAATTCATTAATGATGATGAATGTTCATAATACATGAATGCTCATATATCGTAAAAATTTATGAATGTTCATAGTTCATGAATTACTCATAATAATATTTTTTCTCATCGTATTAATTCATATACTAAGATATTTTATGGACTAAAAGAAATCTCTAATCAAACAGGGACTTAATAATAAATATTTTTTTATGAACCAAACTTAAGCTCAAACTTATGAGCCTATGAACACGCTTATAAACGCACCGTCTAATCCATAAGGTATTTTGGGTTTGAAATATTTGTTATTTAAATGTTCTGAGAACAATTTTTCATTTAAAATTCAACATGGTTTTCAAATATGAGTGAACCTCAAGTATAATTTTGATCTTAAAACTCCCATTACATATTTTATAAACTAATTCCAAAGTTTCCAACACCTTTACCCCGAACTATGGTAGTAAAAGCTGGTCCAGGATTTGGAAGACTACTGTCTCAAAAGCATATAATTTTTCTATTTCAAGCTGCTTGGAATTGACAGTTAACCAATGAAGTCCGTTTCCACAGAAACCTTTCTCAGACTTCACTTTGTGCTCGGTGTGGCTGTCAAGTTGAGTCTGTTCATCTTCTTTTTGACAGCTATTGGGCTAGACAGCTTTGGATGAAGCTCCTACCTTCTTCTGAAGTTCCTAATTTTTTCCTGGGTGATACTATGGTTTGGCTGGAATGTAAGAGCAATGTTGGCAGGAATCCTCGCTACTGAATTTGGTTATTTGTTAGTATTAGTATTTGTTGGACCATATGGAAGGCATGCAATAAGGTAGTTATTGATGGTGTCCTAATTAATATGCCAGAGCAGGTCCGACAAGTAAAGCAAACTCATTCGTGGTTATTCTTTGGCTTTTTCGCTGCCTACAGGGTCTGTTTCTTCTCGTGCTGCTGAGTTGGTGTCCTGGAAAGTCCCCGATGTAGACTGGTGGAAATTAAATGTAGATGGCAGTGTTCTTGCCACTTCGGGAGCAGCTGGTATAGGATGATTGATTCGAGAGCTTTCTGGACAATGGATCACATATTTTTCGTGCTTTAATGGCCCCTCCAGTATCATTTTTGCTGAGCTGCCAAAAACTTGTGGAATCTGATAGTATGGAGGCTATTATTCAGTTTCAAGTTCATGCATGAATTGAGGGAGGGAAATAATTGTGCTGATATTTTTGCTCGTATTGATTCTAGCAGGCCCAACATAGATCAGGTTTGGGATTTTCCTCCCCCGGTTTAAAGGATGCTCTCCAATCTGATGCAGTAGGTGTTATGTTTAACAAAGTATAGTTTTCCCTCTTCTTTCTTCTGTAAAAAAAAAAAATAATAATAATAAAATAAAAAAGAACTCTACAACTCTATGTTTGCTATGACTTTACTTCCATGATATATAAAATTTATTATGTAATTAATAGTAAATGATGGACTTAATTATATAATAGCATATGATAAAGTTGTATAATTTGAGAAAATTATAAAATTTATTGTGCATCGTCAATAGTTTTTTTTCAATTTTAATTTTATCTTTTAATGTTTCGTTTGTTGAGATTAAACTTGATGAGTTGTTTTAATTTGTTTTTTTTATCGCATTATCACAATTTCAGAACTCAAGTCACAGATTTTATGAGTTGACTCTTTTTTATTATTGATTTTTTTTCTTTTAAATTTCATCCTTTGATATTTTATTAATTGAGAATTAGGTATCATGATTTGTTTTAGTTTGCTTTTTATGAGGTTATTTTTTTTGTTTTTTTAATTGATTGTTTTTTCAATTTCATCATTTAATATCTAGCAAATTGAAAAATAGACTTCATAATTTATGTTGATTTGTTTTTTGTGAGATTATTATTATTATCTTATGACAATAGATTTTTTTTTTTGCTATAAAAAAATGTTAGCAATAATTGAATATTAATTTTATATTAAACAAAATTTAATCCAACATGCAACAGAGCCAAATATCTAAGTAGTATTAATAAATTTGATTAAAAAATGAAAATAAACAGATGATAATCAAATTGGACAGGCCTCGAACTAGTTTAATACCATTTGTGATGGCAGTTGAACCTATGATAACAAAGAGAAGTTAACTTTGGCCAATATATATATATATATTTTTAAAAAAGGACACCAAAATTAAAACAATTGAGAGTAAGGAACCAAACGCACCATCAACAATATTCGAAACAAAGAGAAACAGAACCCTTCTCGAGACTGATATGGTTTCTGACCGGCAGGCTTGAGAAGGGAATAAAGCTGGGAAAAGAGAAGCCCTTGGGAAATCGGAGAAAGACACAAACAGAACCTAACCCGCTTAAACCGTCGCTGTGGACTCCAAAGAAGAAACAATGAGTCTCGAGATCTATTATAAACATAAAATCGTAGGGATCTGTGCTTCGGCCAACCCAAAAAAGTGGAGATCACTTTCTTACATGTTCCATCACAACATGCGCCATTGTCCTCCTTTTTTAGGAATATATCTGCCATTGAATTAAAATACAAATACAAATAAAACTGGATTACAGAATGATAACATGGATGAAGCAAGTGCAATGCAACATAAAATGAACATTAAATTCTTGATGATTGAATTAATTCTATCATTGTTTGTAAGCCTGGACAATCCTACGTAGCCTAACAAACTAAACTTAATTTTTCCTACAATGGGAAGAAAATAACACGAAAAATGATTAAAAAATTACAAAAGCGAATTCTAAAGCTGATAACTTGACCAAACCAAGCGTTCCATGGAAGTCTCAAAGCAAATGGACCAATCTGCTTGTTATCTCAACTCCTAACATGGGCAAACTGTGAATGGGGATAATATCGGGAGGAGCCCATCTCCAGCAAACTACTTTACACAATATACAGAATCAGCTGACGTTATTGCCCATGGCTCAGATGATTGAGCACGACTCAATGCTCATGCTTAACACGTGCTTTTATTATTCCAGGAAGAGGAGGAGAGGTAGGAAGCCTAACGGGATTGTTTGTCCTTGGGGAAGTACGGATTTGTGGTTGATACATGATGGACATGCTAGAACCTTCACCTCCATCAGCCGCTGGATTGGGTGCAGCCATATTATAACTCTGGGGTCTCTCACAAAATTTCATTGCCTTGAGAACATAATTATCATCATGGAGCTCAAAAGGAGTGCTGCAAACAGAGTGCAATAAAAGTGTTGTCAATGGAAAAACTCTAATTTTTACTGATCGGGGACAAGGAGAATAACAAGGTCCAAAAGTGCTCAGTTGCTAATTGAAAGTGGTATCTCTTTACGCATGAATGATGAAAACTTATCCGAAGCCCCTTCACATCTCTTATAAATAATTTGATTATTTGCAGATTTCAAGTCCAGTCTGCCACAATGCTGTGCTTTGACTAAACCATTTCAAAATCATATGGTGTAGCAACTCAACAAACTTCACTAGCTTTACGAGGGAGAAAATTGAAGAGCTGAAGGGCATTCTTACCTATTAAAATCAAAATGAACGAGCTGCATATCTTCTGATATCTCCACTTCAACAGTTGCATGAGGGCGTGTCTACAGGTACCAATAGGGAAAAAAATTCAAAAAAAAGGCACGATAAAAAAAAGCGACTTCATATTCATGTACAATGCAAGAAAATATTTCCAACCATAAAGCATATTTCCAGATAAAATTTCCAACATTGCAAGGAAAATGCTATAAATCTGTTTATCCTTGGCTGATTACAAATTCCAAGAGCTCAACCCATTGCAGTAAGCTTGCCTTACAAACTCAAAAAATGGCTTCAGATGCATAGGTAACAGTTCCAACTTACAGATATTATATTATTTTTTTCACTAAAATTAATTGTGAACTAGAACATATGCAGACAATTATTATTTTTGCTCATATGGGAGGCTAATTGTACCAATGCCCCAAGATCACTTGATGTTTCTTTTTGGTGTGCCAAACATAATTTCTCTGTTGCTTGAAACCCTAGTCCACCACAGTCACGCAACAATTAATGCAGCACAAGAAAAGCTCGAGACAAAAGCCTAAAATCCACAAGGGAATCTTCAGTGCAAAAGGATAGTGGAAAAGGACCTAGAAGGTGATGGAACTTGAATTTTTAAGTCCTCAATAACAATTCCTAACCCTTTAAGGAATGGCCATCTATTGTGAGGCTTTGCTTTTTTCAGATTTCTGGAGCAGAATGTGTAATTCACATAAAAAATGTGAACGCATTCACACATGCTCTGCCTCAACAAAATTCCATCACCACCTACTTGCAGCTAACCACTAAAAATGGCTCCCTTTATACACTGGCCTCTCCTTCATCTGAGACTGGAATCTACTGCACAAATCTTCATAATTATCAAACCATTAATCTGTAAGAACCTTCCAAACTGCAAAACCTTTAACTGACAGATATTCATAGAAAACAGGGGTTACCTCCCTTTAACCTATTCAATGTGGGATTGGCACTTCTCAATCTTCTCAACATACAAATTTAAAGTCTCTTCCTTCCACCATCCTCCTCCATATCCAGTCAGTTACTATATTCAGCGTGGATTTCTCAAATTAATTTTAGTGTTTATCACATGCAAGTGTGCAAAGAAATACTGTGTCTCCCTCACACCTTGTCTGCTCTATTTGCAACAACCTACAAAATATCAGTTTAATCCTATAAAGCTTAAATCCAGCTACAGAAAGCAGAAAACTTGCATTATCTCTTTATCCTAACCTATCCTACCAATCAGGTCTACATGCATATGAAACATGGGAAGAAATAGAAGGGAAACACAAATGCAGACAACAAATGAATTCTCCAATTATTACTCTCCCAAACAAGAGTGCAAAAAAGGGAACCTAATGATCTCACAAGTGAACAGCGAATACACAAAAACCAAACTGGATGATGTACTTTTAATTGAAAGGAGGATTTCTAATACAGTGGAAATTTTAGACGTGACTTGTACTGTCCCTAATATCCTGTGAATTCAACTAAGCCATCCATTTCACACCAAGAATCAGGATATTAAAGACTTGCTTGATCAAGGTCCATAGCACCATTTGCATGGTAGAGAAGTGGAAAGTATCAGTTAGGGAGGTGTATTTTTGTTCTCCTGGTAAAATAAGAGGAATGTTTGGGTTCATTCCAATAGACACCTAATTATCAAAATTTTGGCTAAATGATGAAGGTAAATGATTGCTGAGTACTGAATCTGCTGACTGCAATATGCAATACATAAACTAAATTTTTTAGATGAAGTTAAGCAACTGGTGACTGCAGTGCAAACAAAACATATTAACAGAATAACAGCTGAAAAAGGAACCATTCTACAGATTTGAGAAACTCATCTAAAGTAAAACGTTAATAAATCTTTTAACCCCAAGGATGGATGGACAATAAGAGAGTTAAAACGCTATTGCTTAAATAACAAACTAGAGAATTTTGAGAATCCTATTGAATTTTGAACAGGGTGGCTGAGCTAAAACCATGAAGCTACATCTTTTTTCGTTGCAGTCTAAGATGTTTAAAATTAAACTAGTTGATGGCCAAATATGCAAAGTAAATTGAGGAAAAATTTTACCTGAACCAGAATAAAAGGCAATGACACACCACCACTAGGAGCATTTCCTGAGCTGTACAGTTGTTCATTTCGCTGTATCAGGTTCTGAAGGCCCATGAACTTGATTGGACAAGACATTTCAGTTAAAAACACCAATGAGTGTAGCAAAGAGAAAAATGCCTAAGTGCATGTATCTAGCTTAAAATTCAAACCATACGAGTGTAGCTATTCTCACTTGTTCCTCCAGTTCTTGCAAATAGGCAGCTTTCTTTTCAATCCTATTTCTCAATCCTAGACGCTCAGCCTAATCATATTCAAGGAGTTGGAGAAGATCATGTTAGATCTTAAAAGTCAAAAGTCACTTCTGTTGATACACAAGAAAAACACATACCTTTAATTCTTCAATATCACTGAGGCTAGTTCGGGGGAGACCTTTCCACTGTATTTCCTTTTTATCCTTAGATATAATGTCTAATGCCATGAGTACATTCAGAGCATCATACACCCTCCGCCGTATGTTTTTCTCATCATATTGTTGCTGCCAAATGAAATTAATACAATAAAATAAAATGGACCCGTACAGTCAACTTTTAAGTTTTCACTTAAGATTGAGGATACATACAAAAAAAGGGCAATAAATTTAGTTGACAAAAGAGATAACCTGATCTGGGGTAGAAACACTATTACTAGGGTCAGCAAACTCAGCAACAAGTTCATCTGCTACCTGCGAATTACTTAAAACTCTCAGATATGGGTACAGGAACTTGTGATGATCATAGAAATATATATACAAAGACCTGAAAAAGCATCAATTCTAGTACACGAAACATTAGAACTTAAAGCTATTCCGGAAACTTTAACAGAGCAAGCCACATAAAATCAAAGCAGATAAAAACAAATTCTTAATCAACAAAATGTTTGTATGTACACGTGACAGGTCACCAAGAAAGCATTCAACTATTGCATAAAGATCTAGAAGGATATTGACAAGGTATAACTGTTCCTGGCTACCATCATCAGGAAAGTCAATTCATGATCAATCCAATTTGTCTACATGGAGGACTAGGGAAACATTTTTAAGTGCTTAAAGGTCTGAAATTCAACTTGGAAGTGAAAAGGAGAAACAATCTTTCAGCATCTCCAGATATTCTCTTTATGGCCTGCTAAATGGGGAATGTAGACTCCATCTCTCTTCCCATCCCTCCAATCAACAACCAAAGCAAAGTGGTGGAGTGCATAGCCCCCAACAACTACGCCATGATCAACCCCTGAAATGGTGATTAATATAGATTTTTATGTATTGCCAACAAATGTGACAAAAAATTCAACTTCTCTCTCATACATAACGCTCAATTGACCAATGTGAACTTTATAAATACTCTGACCACTATGCAATGTCATTCATTCTAGGACATTAAATATCGAGTAGTTCATATATTATCCTCATTCAAGAATAAAGGAAGACTTCTTTTGACAGCTCCAATACAAAACAAGTACGTTTCTGGGGATCTCAATCAATGAGCTGAGACCCTACTATATCTCTAGTGGTATTGCCTCTGAATTTCAAACCTAATCTCCCAACTAACCTCAACAAAGATATGCCTTTACCTGATAACCATAAAAGGGTGCATGGAAGCACCAGAGTATCTAGAAAAAGTAACATGTTAAAGTTCAATAAAACATTTGGGATAGAGCAGAAGTACCAGCATACTTCAAATGCTATCTATCTAATGCCATTACATGGTAAAAATAAGTTCCAGGTTGTCACTTGTTTATAGAAATAAATCAAGCACTCAGTAAGCACAGTTGGGAATGACTAAGTTCTCATCCCATTTTATATGCTAAGAACAACCTACTTCTGTGTTACTGGAAACCAAGGTGGAGCATATGTATGCTAATTGTTTATCGAAACAAAACAAGAACAATAGCCAATGCTCCATGTGTAACATTTAGACGTCTTGCTGTAAGGGAAATTTACAGTGCTGCAAGTAGTCATCTATACATAAGAAAAGGAATTTCCTGGAAAACAAGTGCCTGATGCAAGAAAAAGAAAAGAAAAGAAAAGAAAATGAAGGGACTTCAAGAAACCACCTGACCTCATTGTAAGTGGTTGTTCCTTTGGATTCCACCTTTTCACAAACTGTAGAGAAGCAAAACAGTAGTAAAATCATGAAGTCAGCTCGGGTATGGCAATGTATCCTGTCTTTGAGAAGACAAGCATACACAAGTGCTGATGATTTCTCAAGTTGTAAAAAAGGAGACATATTAGAAAATGATGAATGCAAATACCTTTCATACTAAATTGACGAAGTCCTCTACCACTCTTATCGGCTCCACCAGCTGCCCGTTGACCTCTCTTTTTCTTCTTATTACTGATCATGGATAAAAACAACTTTAAGCCTCGCAATCGAATCCCTTTTTGGACAATTAAATCAAAATTCACAATTTCAAGACTATCCTAAAATTGAGGCAGAAAGTTGTTATTATTGTTGTTGTTGTTGTTGTTGTTGTTTATTATACAATGGCTGGCTGGCTGCATACAATAGCAACCAACAGATAACAAATTCAATAATCAAAACAAGAACAACATGATTTAATAATATATACACGTAAATATAAAAACCCTTCTCTTAAATTATATTTTATAACATGAAAGCGTGATTAATCAACCACTAATGATAATGAGAAAAAGAAGAAGAAGAAGAAGAAGAAGAAGAAGAAGAAGAAGACTGACGCTGCGGCATCTTGAGTGGCAGCATCATCGGCGTGAATGTCGAGATGGTTCAACCTTAAAAAAGTGTTATCACTAGCGGGAGTGGCCATGACATGCTCGCTCCTGCTGGATGGAGACCCCACACTGCCGCTAGTTGACATCGATTGGCCAGACACCCAAGACCCGGTGGTGGCTCCTCCTCCTCCTCTAGTAGCAGCCGACGACGGGTGCCTGTCTCCATCTTCTAGGTGGCCCCCACCAGTAACCATTTAGATTATATGTGTGTATGTATGTATATAGTAAAATAAATAACAAAAATTAAAAACAATAATAAAAAGAAAAAGAGAGTGATGAGAATGGTGAGTTACAGTTTGGAAGGGGTGGGGGAAGGGTGATAAACAACAGACGTGATCTTTCGGAATTGATCTGATGAAATAGGGGAGCGAAGGTGTGGGAAGTGGGAATCCTTTTTTATTTTTCTTTTTAAGCTCAACACAACACACGATGCGGAAAAGAGGGAAATTTCAGGGTTTGGTAAGGTTTTTTTTTTTTTAAAAAAAATTTATTATTATTTGTTGTGTTAAAGTAGAGTTGATCTGATTTAATTTAATTGGTAATTTATTAACAGGTTAAAAATCAGTATGATTTTCTTTTCAAAAAATAATATACTTTTAATTTGTTTTTAAAAATCTTAAAATAATATTATTTTAAATTAACCGAGTTAATTTGTTCAACATATTAATACAAATAGAAGCTATAACAACAAAAACAACTAAGAAAACACATAATTTTATGAGCAAAAAGCTTACAGATATGAATTCTAAATTCATAATTTCATTTTTTTAAAAATAAGACTAATAATGTTTGTCTTCTTAAGGGATTCACAAAATCTTTAAAAAGGCTAGAAAACACTATATTTACTATGAAACAAATCCGAATCCTAAAGTATAAACAAAATTAATATAAAATCTAAAATAAAATAATAAAGTCAAGAAATCAAGAAAAGTAACAAAATTGACCTAAACAACATTTTCTAGGCTTATTTTTGTGAGATTTGATGAACGACAAAATGATTCTTGATAAGAAAACTATATGTAGAATCACCAATAAAAATTTGAACTTGATCCAATGGTTGGATCTCATATTATGATTTTTTTGTTGTGAACCTCGTGATCACGTAGTTACATAACCTATAACAAGATTGACAACAAATCCCTAAAAGCTAAAACATGTCTGATAGAAGTGTGACATAATGAAAATCTGTCTTAAGATTCCAACATTATTGGAATAAGAACCTCTACCCTACGAATACCATTTCGTGAATAAGAAGTATAAGAAAGAAGCCACAAAGTCAATTAATCTTTGATAAGTTAATTTAGTATGTTAGAAAACCAAAGAATGCGATAATCTCTCTCACATAACTTGAATAAATTTAGCAGCAGTAGTATTATCAAGTCAATATTTTATCCTTACAAAGAGTATTTATACTCTTGAAAATAAAAAACTATAATGCCAATGGGTCAAACACACACCAAATTTAAATAAAAATCAAACTAATAAAAATAAAATTTAAAAATAATAAAATAAATAAAATAATAGTCTAAATTTATTTTTAGCCCTTTACAACATGCGATAGTGAAAAATAGCTAAGAAAAATAATTATTGAAGAATCCTTACAAAAGTTTGATGTCTTATAAAAGAAAAATTAATTTCTGATTAATTAATTCTTTTTGTTTGATATGAAATCCTTATAAAATAAGTAAGTCAAAGGCTGCCATATAAGTTCCTAATAACATTAAGGACTCCTTGTAATTAATGAAATCTATAACTTTTAAGGAAATAATGTTTTTTCTATTTTCACACTTTGTTGGCAGATTCTATACTCAACTTTAAACACGTCATTGGAAAGGTACAAATGTATATTTTCCAACTCAATTAGAATCTTGTTTACAATCCTCATTTAGCTTCAGATATGACCTAAAAAATAGACAAAAATCTAGACTGGCAAATTTGAACATTTTTAACTCAAGCCTCTTAACTTCGCCTATTGAACTCCTCTTGGATTCACTTCATTTTAGGCCTTAGTATAGACCCAATAGACACTCCTAATGGATTCTTTAATGTCGTAGCCTGTACCTTATCATGCTATCTCTTCTAAAACAAATTTGACCTTCAATCATCACCCATATTAAACAAAGAAATATCAGAAACTTTAAATATAACACTAACAAGATACTTACCTTGTAGATTCACTTTGTAGGCATTGACTCCTTCAAGGATTCTGAATGAACCATCTCCTCTAAGCATCAACTTTGATTTCTTATGTCTAGGAAACCTTTCTTAACGCATATACACCGAAACTCAATCTTCTAATTTGAAGACAACCCTTTTTTTTTTATTTGCTTGGAATGCATACTTTTTGTTGCTCGTGGATGTGTGGCATCAGGGGTCGTTTGGAGTTGCCACCTAATTATTTGGTTCAGGGTTGCTAGGAAACCCTGGTGTAATAGTCTTGTCAAAGATTCGAGGGTAAAGGACTGGTTGTGTTTAGGGAATATATTAGCACCCCTTGCACATGTGCCCTACCTGAAATAAACTGCTTTGTGGTTTGATGTGGTTTAGAGGTTTTGATGATTTTTTGGTCGGTAGTATATTTGTAGTTTAGGATTGAGATTTACTCGTATGAATAAATCCGATGTTTAAGAATTTATTATGGACTTGTGTATCCAAATGAATTCTTAGAAAAAAGTTCTTTGTAATTTGTGTATTACGGTAAAAACTACTCCTAATTAAAATTGATTAATATTTAGAATAACTTTGAGAATTTTCTGGTCAATTATAATATTTCAAATTCCAGCCTTACTTATAGGTCTAGCATTCTATACCAGGATTTTTAACCATTCATTCTTATGAATTAAAAAAATAGTGCTTTATTGAAATATTGGTCAAATGCTCATGAATTTAATAATTTGGTTATTAAATCCTAAAATGCATGCAAAATACGTATTTTGAATTTTCGTATGGACATATTATGCAATATGATTTTTTTTTGGTATTTTTAAGACACTTGGTCATATGCAATTAAAACATTTAATTCTGTCTTTTTTGTTTTGAACATTCAAAAACATATATATAAAAAATACAAACATACACATCCTTATCTTTTTACTATATTTTACTCACACACCCACAATTATCTCAATTTACAAATCATCAAAATTCAAAATAAACCAAACAACACGTTAAACAATTGCAAAAATTGACAAATCAATTTGCTATGAATTCTGGAACAGTATTGGGAGGCCTCTAAGTTGCAGGAACAATGGCAACGGGTGGATCTCACGCACCACCACCATTGGAGGTGCGTAAGCCCACATGTTGTCGCTGGTGAAGACAAGAAAAACAGGTGGATTAGGAATGTCTTTTTCTTCATTTTCTTCTGGCACTAGCGAAGAGTGTCACCGCTAACTGCAAAAGCTTCAAATCTTACAAAGTAGTTTATTTCACTTTAAAATTTCTACATACTGATTTTTTAGTTCCTTTTTCTTCTTCCTTTCTACAAGCGGCTAACATGGAAAAAAAAAGAGCTACTAGCTGTGTTGAGCTATCACATGTGGTGGTCAATGCGTTGATGATCTTCACTCCTATTGGTAGCAACAGTGGTTAAGGGAAAAACTATAGTGGTGTTGTTGTCACAATTGTATGTGGCAATAACAAGAAGGAACCTTGGGGCTGATCCTGATGTTGGGGATGGTCTACTGTGACAATAGTTTGCTTGGTCTGTAAGTGTGGTTTGCTGGGGATGAAGAAGCTAAAAAAAGCAGAGGTTGTTCTCTTGGTTCCAACGGTGTTGATGGCGTGAAGCAGAAAGAAAAGGAAGTGAGGGATCTGTGGGGTTGCTGGAGGCTGGTGGCAGATGGTAATAGGGAGTTCAAGTTGGTTCAGTAGAGATGGAGGGGCTAGCTGGAAGTGTGGTTGGTTCAAGAGATGGTGAAAAAATTGTTTTCTAGCAAGAGTAGAGAAGATGAAGGGGAGCTCGTGGGGGTTTAGCCAAAGCAAAAGGGGAGGGGTGCTTGGTAGTTTCAGTAGAGAAGATGGGGGAAAACCGGGGGGGGGGGGGGGGAACCAATTTAGGTTAGTTAGCTTTAGGTTTTTGTTTTTTTGTTTATTTTTTCCTTCTATGATTTTCCGCAAATCTCTCCCCTTTAAGTGTGTGTAACCACATATTTATAGTTGAAAAAATTCTTTGGCTTGAAGGTAAAGCAAACCAAGATCAACCATTGGATTTGAAGAATAAATCACAACCATTTTATTTGCTGACTTGGAGACAAAACAAAGAAAAATAGATTATTTGTGTATCCACACAGTCCATTTTACAGCTGAATAACTTTCTTCCCTTTTAAGTGTGTGTGTGACCACCTATTTATAGGTGAATTTTTTTTTTTGCTTGAAGGGAAAGGAAATCAAGATCAACCATTGAATTTCAAGAATAAATCACAACCATTTATTTGCTGACTTGGAGACAAAACAAAGAAAAATAGATTATGTGTGTAACCACACAGTCCATTTTACAGCTGAATAACTTTCTTCCCTTTTAAGTGTGTGTGACCACCTATTTATAGGTGAAATTTTTTTTTGCTTGAAGGGAAAGGAAATCAAGATCAACCATTGAATTTCAAGAATAAATCACAACCATTTATTTGCTAACTTGGAGACAAAACAAAGAAAAATGGATCCTTGGATTAAGAGAATTGATTGTAGACCATTCAAATTGGTCCTCCCTCTTCTGTAATTAAAATTAGATCACTAAAAATTTAAATGCATTTTTTCTTTTTCTTTCTTTCTCCTTTTTTTTTTATTTTAAATTCTTCGGAAAAGACGCTACAAATAACGCAAATATGTCAAAAACTTATTTTTGGGTTTTTTTGTTGTTTTTTGCTATTTTTGGTTTTTTAAAAAAAATAATCAAAAATTGGGTCAAAAATTGAATAGCAATATATACTTTACAATGCTTACAAAACAAAACCTCATCAATGATTTGCATAATGAGCTTGTAAAGAAAAAAAAATGTCTCCCGGGCTTATTAAGCAATCCACTCTTCTAAAGATTTTCCTTTTTAACAGAAAATGATCTCATTATCATAGGTGACTTATCCTTTTTAAAGTTACAAAACTAGTCTGTTTTCTTGGGCAACCTGCCTACACACACTCACACTAGTCTATTTTTATGGGCGACTGACCCTTTTTGAAATTCAAACATTGTTCTATTTTCACAAGCGATTTGCCCATACACACTCACACTAGTCTATTTTCACGGGCGACCTGCCCATTTTGAAATTCAATAAAACTTCAGCAAGCGTCTATGCTTCCCAGAAATTAGTCTCATTATCCTGAACAACCTGCCCATTTTAAACTCCAAACACTGGTCTATTTTCATGGGCGACCTGCCCATTTTAAAATTCAAAAGAACTTCAGCAAGTATCCATGCTTCCCTGAAATTGATCTCATTATCCCAAGTGACTTACCTATTTTTGAAATCTAAACATTGGTTTATTTTAACAAGCGACCTACCCATTTAAATTCCAAAAGAACTTCAGCAAATGTCCATGCATCCTTGAAATTAATCTCATTATCTCGGGTGACTTGCTCATTTTAAAATTTAAACACTGGTCTATTTTCACGAGCGACCTACCCATACACATTCACACTAGTCTATTTTCACGAGCGACCTACCCATACACATTCACACTAGTCTATTTTCACGAGCGACCTGCCCATATACATTCACACTGGTCTATTTTCATGGGAGACCTGCCTATTTTAAAATTCAAAAGAACTTCCGCAACATCCATGATTCCCTAAAATTAGTCTCATTATCCCAGGCAACATACCCATTTTTGAAATCTATTATTTTCACAAGCGACCTACCCATTTAAATTCCAGAAGAACTTTAGCAAATGTCTATGCATCCTTGAAATTGGTTTCATTATCTTAGATGACCTGCCCATTTTAAAATTCAAACACTATTATATTTTCACGGGCAACCTGCCCCTTTAAATTCCAAAAGAATTTCAGCAAGCGTTTTTGCTTCCCTAAAATTGGTCTTATTATCTCGAGTGACCTGCCCATTTTAAAATCCAAACACTGGTCTATTTTTACAGGTGACCTTTCCTTTTAAATTCCAAAAAAAATTCAGCAAGTGTTCATACTTTTCTGAAATTGGTCTCATTATCTCGGGTGACCTGTCTATTTTAAAATCCAAACACTGGTTTACTTTCATGAGCAACCTGCCCCTTTAAATTCTAAAAGAATTTTAGCAAGCGTCCATACTTTCCTGAAATTGGTCTCATTATCCCAGGCCACCTGCTCATTTAAATTCCAAAAGAACTTCAGCAAGCATCCATGCTTCCCTGAAATTGGTCTTATTATCTCGAGTGACCGGTTCATTTTAAAATCCAAACACTAATCTATTTTCACAGGCAACATGCCCCTTTTAGATTAAAAAAAAAATCAACAAACATTCATGCTTCCCTGAAATGGGTCTCATTATCTAGGGTGACCTGCCCATTTTGAAATTCAAATACCAGTCTATTTTTATGGGTGACCTGTCTTTTTTTTTGAGAAAAAAATAGTTTATTTTTGTGGGCGACCTGCCCTTTCTAAGTTTCTAAGACTGCTTTATTTTCACGGGCGAATTGCCCATTTTTCAGAAAATTAACTATTCTTTTAGGCGACCTTTTTTTTTAAAAATTCAAAAGCTGATCTATTTTCATGAGCGACCTGCTCTTTCTAAGATTCAAAAACTTGTTGGATTTCATCGAGGATTTTTCTAAAAGATTCAAAAAAATTTATGTAATGCTTTGGGGTTACATGACATGCATGTATCCCAACCTGGATTGAAATATACACCCTTTTTTTTTATGTTCCACCGTCATAAGGTGTCTTTGTTTGCTATCCAAAGCCTTCTCAATTTTTCTAATTCACTGGCTCATTTGAGTCTACCAATGCCAATTCCCTACTTAAATGCAAGTGTAGTGCCTATCTTGGGCTATCTGCAACGATAACCGCTCTCGTTGTTGGTCAAGCCTGACTATGCCTCCAAGTGTGGTGTTACATGATTCATTATAAAGGAGTTTGAAATAATCATTTTGCTTCTTTGATTCTCTCAAGAACTGTCCTCTGATAGGTTGTGTGCATCCTGCCAACAATCATCAAAATGTTTTCTAGTGTTAGCCTCATCTTAGACTGTTAATCAATTATGATGTTGCCTTCAATTGAACCATACTCTGCAATTATATCAAACTTCTATGAACTATTTAGTCATCCAAACATGCATAAAATCTCATCATTGTATGCTTAATATTCTTCTCTAAAAGTTCCTCTTAGCCCGTCTAATCAGATTGTGAAAAGAAATGCATTGTCATCATCACTGATATTCCCCTTTACCACCCAATGATCGAGAAAGGACTAAATGTGAAAAAAAAAACCCTAGACTAAGGGGCATCAAAGAAAACATTTAGGAAAGCTGTGTGAAAGCCAAAAAGTAGAAATCACCCGCGCAGTTAAAAGCAAGTTAAGGCTAAAGGTAGGAAAATTCAAATCGAGTCTCGGAAGGGAAAAAAAGTTTTAATTGAGAAATGGCACAACAAATACCAAAATTCCATGCGAGGGTGAGAGTTCAAGAAAAAGAAAAAAAAAAGAAAAAAGATATTAAACCATGAACATGTTTTTTGGTATATATGATAAAGCCTCTCACGTTTTCAAATGTTTAAATTGGTTATCCATCAAAGAAAAAGTTGGATTTGCTTTATGGCCTCTGTTAAGACAATTTTGATCTTTTAGGTGAACATAACATGTCACTTTCTTCTACAAAGACAATAAGAGAAAGAGAGTTAATGAATAGTTTATGGTGATCATGTCTTTGAAACCCTTAAACACTATTGAGCCTATGAATTTCCCTTTCTTTTGTAGTCATGAATCATAGTCTGCATTATGTGCTTTTAAAAGCTCTTTTTAATCAAGGAAGCGATTTGAACTGATAAATGACGCTCTCAAAACTTGAAGAGCTTTTCCATAAAAGTCATGGTTGCATGAACTAAGTTATTGGTTATTATACATGCTTATAAAATGGATGCTTAAAAGAGATAAATTTTTAATAGAATCTCTAATCTTTGCTCAAACCTTCTACTGTTGAAATCCATAGATGGTCACCTCGTCACATACCATCAAATGACATATCCAAAATTAGAGATTAAAATTGACATAAAGAACCATAGGAAAACTATTTTAATCTTATAACGGAGCAATTTCTATTTTCAAAACACAAGATAATAAAATGATTGTATGTGTTAAGTAGGGTATGTTGGGTCTTTGATTAAAAAAGTTTGATTTTCAAAAATACTTTCAACATTGATATCTTTATGATTTCATTTCAATAATTAGACTTGAAGAGACATGATCTTTGTAAGGTACGAGTTAAACAAGAGAAAATTCTTGAACAAAAAACCATGGACCGAGTTTGCAAAATCCTTGACGAAAATAACATCAACACTCTCGACACTCCTTGAACAGTTGAGCAGTCTGAGGCAATGCAGTGGATCCTGGGAGGGAATGCAAACAATATTCAGATCAGCTGAGGGGCAAAGAAACATAATCAAATGATGATCCAATGAAATCCATCGAAGGTATGTTTAGAATCTGGTAATAACAAATGCCTCTTTTTGATAATTAGTAGAACGAACACATTCAGATCAACTGAAGACAATGTTGCTCAAAGACTATGATATCCCACATCGGAAGGGACCGTCCAGAGCCAGGGCTTTATGAGTAGTGCTGGTCGCTGACCTATTGTACACGTTTTGGGGCATCAGGCTCAGAAGTGGGCTCGCATCATGAAGAACAAAACCATAAGGGCGGTAAGGCCCAAAACGGATAATATACAGTAGGTTGGGCCGCGCTATTATATTTTGGTATCAAAGCTCAGGTTGTTATTTCGGGGACAAGAATAATTATATGGTGTTAAAATGTGTTTCAGGATGGTGAGAACAAGGCAATAAGCCAGGACTAATCCATCCCCAGTTCGGGGAAGCGATCAGAGTCTTCATTATGAAAGTGATCCAGACTGGGATCCCTTGGCAGACACCTCCTCTCATGTACCTGCAACATCAATATACTTTAAAAAGGGCGAGTCAGTGAGATTTCAAGATGATTCGGTGTCTCATCAGGCAGAGGTATCCATGCCTGAGGTATCAAATAGATAGGGGGAGATAATATACCCCTACCAGTGGCACCGACAACAGCATCAAACCCATTTTCAGAACCTGCTTTTATGGATCATATAATGAGAGCTGTGGTAGCAGGAGCCTCCAGTACAACTCCTAGATTAGGGGGAGTAGTCACCATAGTGTAGTAGGTGAAGGGTATGAGGAAGATGAGTTGTATGACTTACCATGGTAAAGAGGATGCTGGGCACTAGCTGAGGAAAGTGGAAAGAGCTATAAATCAGATGCAGGTGCTAGAGGAGCTACAGGTGGATTGCGTGACTCACGTATTGATTGAAAGTGCCTACTCTAGGTGGGAGACCATCAGAGAGGAGATCGGGAGAGGTATTGAGATGGAGGGACTTTCGTGAAGAGTTTGAGGATAGGTACTATTCTTGGGAGCATAGGAGGGAAAAGGAACAAGAGTTTTTGGATTTAAGGTAGGGAGATTTGATAGTTCTGGAGTATGAGAGGAGAGTTTAGGATTTAATAGCTTTTGCCTCCACTTACCTTCCTACATAGCGCCACAAGGTGGAGAGGTTCCGTGATGGGCTGAAGCAGGAGCTGAAAATGATATTAATAGCCATCCATGTAGTTCCAGTCTGTTCGGGTTGCTCAGGGTATGAAGAGGGTAAAAGGGATGCTCCGAAGCCAGTGGTCGAGCAGAGTCAGGAAACTAGAGCTCAGATGAGAGATTTTGGGTTTTTGACTAGGAGACCTCCTCTCCTAAAGAAAGGGAAGAGTGGGCAGTCATTAGGATAGTTCCAGAGAAGAAGTGGGAGTTTCACCCCAGGAGGTAGCTCAAGAGGATCTAGACAGATTGATGGAAGAGGATCCTGGGAAGGACAGGCTAGATAGGGAGTCACAATTGCTAGAGGGTCTACAGAGCAGAAGGGACCAATGTATCCATTCTGTCAAAGATGTGAGCAGTGACATCCTGGAGATTGCGTCACGATGCCGGAGAGATGTTATATTTGTAGAGGAGAGGGGCATTAATGGAGAGAGTGCTTGCATGTAAGCAGAGGCTGTTACTATTGTAGGGACACGATTGCAGGAAGAAGAACTGTCCCCGTAAAACTACCGAGGGAGCCCATGGTTAGAGGACTGAGGTTCGGAGCTAGCAACAATCAATTATAGTCAATCATTCTATCAGGCCTACTAGTCAGGGACAAGTGCTACTCGGGGAAGGCCTGGAGCTCAGGAGGGAAGGACTTAGGGTCGGGTATATCACATGACCCATGAGGATGTGGGAGCTGTACCTGATGTGGTGGCAGGTACTTTACAGTTAGATACAATACAAGTTTATGCTTTAATTGATCCTGGAGCTAGTCATTCCTTTGTAGCTCATAGAATTGTGAATAACCTGCATGTGTTATCTTGTAAGTTGGGTGTAAGAGTGACGGTTAGTACACCTCTGGGAGAGAATATACATATTGATGATATTTATAGAGGGGTAAAACTATATATTGGAGGGTTACAATTAAGGGTAGATCTTATGCCGTTAGAGTTATATGATTTTGACTTGATTTTAGGCATGGATTGACTAAGTAAATATAAGGCACAAGTGGATTGTTTCACTAAAACGATGACAATCCAAGGAATAGGTGATAAAAGAGTAGTGTTTAAAAGGGAAAGAAAAGTAATTTCAAGTTGTGTAATCTCAGTCTTGGTGGCTGGAAAGTTAATGAGAAAAGGGTTATTCTACTTGGTTAGCCCATGTAGAGATCTGGAAAAGGGTAGCATGGATTTGGCTAGTATTCCTATTATGAGAGAGTTTCGAGATGTGTTCCCAGAAGAGTTGTCTGGATTACCTCCAATTAGAGAAATTAAAGTTTCCATAGAAACTATTCCAGGAATTTCTCCTACAGCCCAGTCTCCTTACAGGATGGCACCTATGGAATTGGCTGAACTGAAGGTCCAACTTCAGGAATTGTTAGATAAAGGCTCCATCCATCCTAGTAACTCGCCTTGGGGAGCTCCAGAATTTTTTTAAAAGAAAAAGGATGGAACACTTTGTTTGTGCATCGATTATTGTCAATTGAATAAAGTGACAATGAAGAACAAATATCCACTTCCATGAATAGATGATTTGTTTGATCAGTTAAAGGGTGCTAGGGTGAAGAACAAATATCCACTTCCATGAATAGATGATTTGTTTGATCAGTTAAAGGGTGCTAGGGTGTTCTCTAAGATAGATTTGAGGTTTGGGTACCACCAGTTGAGAATCAAGGAGCAAGACATTCAGAAGACTGCTTTCAGAACCCGTTATGGGCATTATGAGTTTTTGGTGATGCCTTTTGGGTTAACCAATGCTCCTGTGCTAGCCCGGTATATGCAATTTCAACAGAAGGAATATTTATGGATCCAAGGAAGGTTGAAGTCATGTTGAAATGGGAGAGACCTATCAATGTGACAAAAATCTAGAGTTTCTTGGGTCTTGCTGGGTATTACAAGAGGTTTATTGAGGGGTTCTCCACTATATCATCACCTTTGACTAAGCTGACCCGCAAGGAAGTCAGGGTTGTTTGGTTAGAAGAATGTGAGGCAAGCTTTCGAGAACTGAAGGAGAGGCACACTTCTACTCCTATGCTAGCCCGGTATATAGTGATGCCTCAAAAGGGGGTCTAGGATGTGTGTTGATGTAACACAGGCGTGTGATTGTTTATGCATTGAGACAACTAAAGTCGAATGAAGTGAATTACCCAGTTCTTGACCTAGAACTTGCAGCGGTGGTGTTTGCCCTAAGATTATGGCAATATTATCTGTATGGGTCATAAGTTCAAATCTTCACGGACCATAAGAGTTCAAAGTATTTGATGTCACAGAAGGAGCTGAACATGCGATAAAAAAGATGGGTAAAATTGATAAAAGATTATGATTGTGTGATTGACTACTATCCTGGCAAGGCTAATGTAGTAGTTGATGCCTTGAGTAGAAAGGGAAAAACATTAATGAATGATATGAAGATAAAAGAACAAGGAAGTATAGTGGAATTGAAGAAGATGGGCTTACGGTTAAGTGTAGAGCCTGAGGGATCACTATTAGCTCAATTAAAGATCCAATCTATGCTTTGAGACAATGTCTTGGTGGCTCAACAGGCAATGGGAAAGTAAAGGAGATGAAGGAGAGGGTAAACAAGGGTATAGAGACAACATTTCAAATGTTATCTAATGGGCTTATAGTTATGGGTAGGTGAATTTATTTGCATGAGGATAAAACTTTAAAAGATAAAGTATTGAGAGCATAAATACTCCTCTTCTCACCAAAAATCTGTAGCAACCATAAGGAAAGAAAAGAGGGAGTTTTTGTATCCATTCTTGTAAATCAAGAGAGAAACACCAAAATTTCAAAAACTCATCCAAGATTAAGGGTTTATAGATGGAATAAACATATGTGGGCAAGGGATTAACAAGAAAATTGAACAAAAAAAGAAGAAGGAGTGCCGACTATCATTAGAAAAAAAAAGGGAGTTGAAAATCTTCAACTGAAGATCAAAACCTTAATTCGTACTAGGTAAGGTGTTCTAAACATGATCTTATAATTCATTTCAAATTCGATAATGAATTGATGCCTTGATGTTGAATTATAGATTAGGGTTCTTAGACTTGAATTGGGGAAAATAGTATTTATTGTTAAAATTAAATTAATTCATGTTTGGTATATGATTGGGGATGTGAAACCATGATAATTTACCCAGAAAGGGTAGTTTGTGAAACTTATGTGTGAAGGGAAGGGGGTGACGAATCTGGACAGACTCGTCTCCTAACTTTCGGTAAGATTTCAGATAGCAGGATGAGGGAATTAGGACCAGGTTCCTTTATAGAAATTGTAGTTTTGGATGTTAGCTAGCTAAGGAAATTGGTCTTGCTCAATTTTAAACTGTAAAACTCCAATTATGGGTTATCAACCGAGACTGGGTCATGACAAACTCTATAGGGTAGTAAGTCTGACTTGTTGATGAACAATTTTGATTGTTTTAAGGGCAGAACTGGGTTCTCCTTCCTGCAGAGAACTTGTATCCTCGTGTCATATCTTTCCAACGAGACTAATCTTGCTAGAAACAAAGTTCTAAAACTCTGGATATAGTTAAAAATCTGAGGAGAGTTCAGACAATAACGGTTGGACAGTAACAGTTTAATGTCTAGACAGTAACAGTTCAATGTCTAGACAGTAATAGTTGGACAGTAACAGTTCAAGATTTAAACAGTAACAGTTCAAATGTAAAGAAATGAATGATAACTATAGCTGGATAAAGAATGACAACATTAATGGGTGTAATGAGAAAAACATAAAATATAAAGAAAGAAATTATTGAAAGAAAGACTTATTAGCTATTGATATGATTATTATAAAACATATCATTTAATGAGAAAAATTTATGAGATGAGCCTGTGCTTGCAGGAGGGACCATCGGTGTGGTGCAACAGCAGCAGCAGAGGAGCACAAGTAGAGCTTCTACTACAGGTTGGTGATCCACACCTATACTTTCAAGTTAAATTCCATGATTTAATATGTTATTGATGTGATATGTGAATTACCGAATGTTGGATATTATGGGAAGGGAGGAAATTTTGCGTAATGATGTTGATATTTTGAATAATATTCAAGGTGAAAGGATGTTGTGTGAATTGTCAAGTGATGAAATTATCACTGACAAAGGAAATATGAGAAGTGTGATATGGGGCGTGAACTAGAATACATTTAGTGTATGTTAGGATCCCGGGTAAGGGGATCAACATGTATTGACTAGCATGCATTTAGTGTATGTTAGGATCCCGGGTAAGGGGATCACCATGTATTTGCTAGCATACATTTAGTGTATGTTAGGATCTTGGGTAGGAGGATCACCTTGCATTGACTCTTACGGGGTGATAATGATACTAGTGAAATTGGTATCGGTAATGTGTTAAGCGCAAATAATCATGGTTGATCTTATGAAATCTTGAATGGAGGTTGATAATAGAAGAGGAAATGGTTTTTAGTAGTTGAAGGAGAAAGAATTTCCAATGAAAACCAGAAGGGAGAAGTGAATAAAATATGAATGCATGTTTGCCTTTTTAAATTGTTGGATATTTGTATTGCTATATTATTGTGATATTCATGTTTCAATAATATGTATTTTGTTTCAGGACCATCGCATGCACGATAGGAGTATATCCTAACTTATGTTCACTTTTTTGTAATCTGGGTTCTAGGGAGTATACCCTTGTATTTTTCCCTTCCTACTCAAGGCATCAGCTACTACATTAGCCTTACCAAGATGGTAGTCAATCACACAATCATAATCTTTTATCAACTCTACCCATCTCCTTTGTCGCATGTTTAGCTCTTTCTCTAACATCAAATACTTTAAACTCTTATGGTCCGTGAAGATTTGAACTTGTGACCCGTACAAATAATGTTGCCATACTCTTAGGGCAAGCATCACCGCTGCAAGTTCTAGGTCATGAACTGGGTAATTCACTTTATGCAACTTTAGCTGTCTCGATGCATAAGCAATCACACACCCGTGTTGCATCAAAACACATCCTAGACCCCTTTTCAGGCATCACTATATACCACAAACCTTTCTGTCCTTGACGGAAGGGCTAGCACAGTAGCAAGTGAGCCTCTCCTTCAGTTCTTAGAAGCTTGCCTCACACTCTTCAGACCAAACAAACCTGACTTCCTTGCGGGCCAGCTTAGTCAAAGGTGATGTTATAGTGGAGAACCCCTCAATAAACCTCTTGTAATACCTAGCAAGAATCAAGAAACTTTCGCTGCCATTCCTACTGCCACAGCTCTCACTATATGATCCATAAAAGCAGGATCTGAAAATGGGTTTGATGCAGCTGCCGATGCCACTAGTGGGGGTATATTATTTCCTCCTATCTGTCTGATACCTCGAGCATTGATACCTCTGCCTGACGAGACACCGAATCATCTTGAAATCTCACTGACTCGCCCCTTTTAGAGTATATTGATGTTACAGGTACATGAGACGAGGTGTCTGCCAAGGGATCCCAGTCTGGATTACTTTCATAATGAAGACTCTGATCGCTTCCCTGAACTGGGAATGGATCAGTCCTACCTCTTTACCTTGTTCTCACCATCCTGAAACACATTTCAACACCATATAATTATTCATGTCCCCGGAATAACAACCTAAGCTTTAATACCGAAATGTAATAGCCCGGCCCAACCTGCTGTATATTGTTCGCTTTGGGCCTTACCGCCCTCACGGTTTTGTTCTTGGTGACGCGAGCCCACTTCTGAGCCTGACACCCCAAAACGAGTACAACAAGTCAGCGACCAGCACTACTCATAAAGCCTTGGCTCTGGACGCTCGCTTCCGATGTGGGATATCACAGTCTTTAAGCAGCATTGTCTTCAGTTAATCTGAATGTATTCTTGGTGATGCGAGCCCACTTCTCAAGGAGTGTCGAGAAGTGTTGATGTCATTTTCGTCAAGGATTTTGCAAACTCGGTCCATGGTTTTTTGTTCAAGAATTTTCTTTTGTTTAACTCGTACCTTTCAAAGATCATGTATATTCAAGTCTAATTGTTGAAATGAAATCATAAAAATATCAATGTTGAAAATATTTTTGAAAATCAAGCTTTTTTGGTCAAAGACCCAACATACCCTATTTAACACATGCAATCATTTTATTGTCTTATGTTTTGAAAATAGAAATTTATCCGTTATAAGATTAAAATAGTTTTCATATGGTTCTTTATGTCAATTTTAATCTTTAATTTTGGATATGTCATTTGATGGTATGTGACGAGGTGACCATCTATGGATTTCAATAGTAGAAGGTTTGAGCAAAGACTAGAGGTTTTATTGAAAATTTATCTCTTTTAAGCATCCATTTTATAAGCATGCATAATAACCAGTAACTTAGTTCATGCAGCCATAACTCTTATAGAAAAGCTCTTCAACTTTTGAGAGTGTCATTTATGAGTTCAAATTGCTTCCTTAATTAAAAAGAGCTTTTAAAAGCATATAATGTAGACTATGATTCATGGCTACAAAAGAAAGGGAAATTCATAGGCTTAATAGTGTTTAAGGGTTTCAAAGACATGATCACTATCAACTATTCATTAACTCTCTTTCTCTTATTGTCTTTGTAGAAGAATGTGACATGCTATGTTCACCTAAAAGATCAAAATTCTCTTAACAGAGGCCATAAAGCAAATCCAACTTTTTCTTTAATGGATAACCAATTTAAACATTTGAAAATGTGAGAGGCTTTATCATATATACCAAAAAATATGTTCATGGTTTAATATCTTTTTTCTTTTTTTTTGAACTCTTGCCCTCGACATCGAATTTTGGTATTTGTTGTGCCATTTCTCAATTAAAACTTTTTTTCCCTTCCGAGACTCGATTTGAATTTTCCTACCTTTAGCCTTAACTTACTTTTAAGCGCGCGGGTGATTTCTACTTTTTGGCTTTCACACAGCTTTCCTAAATGTTTTCTTTGATGCCCCTTAGTCTAGGGTTTTTTTTTCATATTTAATCTTTTCTCAATCGTTGGTCTTCCATTCTTAAATCACAATGATTGCATACTAGCTAAGTTTAAACTATCAAGAAGGATGTTGCTTATGCCACACACCAGACTCAATATATATATATATATATATATATATATATATATATATATATATATATATATATATATATATAGCCTACAAATTTCAAAGCACTGTCCAGACTATAGGTTGTTGATCAATTACCCTACTCTTTCTCACTAAAATATGGAATAATTTAAAGCTCTCTTTCTTCATTAATATTAGAAATCATTGATCAAGAAGACATGAATAAATATAAGAGATCTTATCATAATTGACCAATAAATATGGGGATTCACCGGTTTGGCTCATTAGTACAGAGTTGCTCTTAGCTAATTGCTATTCATTGTCTTGATGATACATGTGCTTAACATACAAAGCAAGACACAATATTATGACTTTTAATTGCATATGAAATCAAAATGCGCTTGCCATATTCATATCTACCAGTGTAAGATTCTTTAATGTTGTCATGCTGCTGTGATCTCTATTTCATGTCCCCAAAAGACTAGTCAGATTTTAGTGGAGCTATTATCATCACCCTCAGCATGCTTAACACAGTATGGATGCATGCTTCTATTGCCATATTCCTATCTATTATATAATCTTATCATCTTATTGCTTTAGTTTTGCGAGTTCTTTATGCATGTTTCTGAATTATATGAATTGTTATGTATAACACATGTATTATAGTACTTCTTTTTTAACAAAAAATTAATTAGAATCATATAATGTTTGGATTGATTACAGGGCTGATTTGAGTTGATTCTTTATTTATTAAACATATGGCATCTAGAAAAACATTCTTCTGGTAATAGGCTTGGTGTGAGATGGCAACATGGTATAGATATTGATAAGAATTTTAGAAAAGTTCAGTGCAAGTATTGTCAAAAAATTATCAGTAGAGGTATTTTTTGTTTCAAGTATCATTCGGCTTGCACTCGTAAGAATGTTGATCAATGCCAACAAGTACTAGAAAATGTTAAGCAGATGATTTTAGGTGTTTTGGTGAAAAATCTAGAGGCAACTGAAAAGAAAAGAAAGACTCATCAATATATTGGAAAAGATGATGATGATGAAATGAAACAAATTAGCTCCACGGACAAAGGAAAAGGAACAACTAGTGGGAATGGAAGTACACAAACAACCCCGAATCAATTACCAAAAAAAAGGATATTAGAGAAGAAGCATGTCGACAAATTATAAGGTTTTTCTACACTAGTACAATTTCATTTAACTGTGTAAAAAACCATAACTTTCTTGAGGCACTTGAATTGGTTGCAAAGCATGGGTCAGGTTTCAAGCCTCTGTCTTACCATTATATTAGAGAGAAGTATTTGAAGTAAGAAGTGGATCAAACAATGAACTTGCTTGAGGATTACAAGCTAGAATGGAAAAAAAAAACAGGTTGTTCAATAATGTATAATGGATGGACAAATAAAAAAAGACGTTGTATTTATAAGTTTTTGGTTAATAATCCTAAATAGACAATTTGTTTTGTCATCGGTGAATACTTCTAATATGTCAAAGACTGCTAATAAGGTATTTGAGATGTTGGATGCCATTGTGGAGATGATTGGGGAGGAAAATGTTGTGCAAGTAATCACCAATAATGTTGCAAATTAAAGGGCAGTAAGACAATTATTGATGGAAAAAAGAAAGAGGTTGTTTTGGACATCATGTGCTACCCATTGTATTGACTTGATATTGGAAGATTTTGAGAAGAACCTAGAGGTTCATCAATTAACTATTGCTAAAGGGAGGAGAATCACCTCATATATTTATTCAAGAACTATTCTTATTTCCATGCTAAGGCACTTTATGAAAGGAATGGATTTGATTAGGCTTGTTGCTACTCGATTTGCTACTACATATTTGACTCTAGGATGCTTGAAATGATCATAAAATACAGCTGATGACTATGTTTACTTCCATATAATGGAGGTTATGTAGGTTTTCAAGAATAAAGAAAGGGAAACGAATTCAAAACTGTGTTTTGGATAACAAGTTTTGGCACGATGTTATTATATGTATTAAAGCAGCATATCCTCTAATTAGAATTCTTTAATTAGTTGATTCAGATGAAAAACCATCTATGAGTTTTATATATAAAGCAACGGATCAAGCAAATAAAAAGGTACAAGTAAATTTTTATTCTGTGAAAAAAAGGTATATATCTTGCTAATTGTTTATTTCATATGGTGTCCTCTATTAATATGAATATCTTTAGAGAGATACTTCCAATTAAGATTTTTCTAGATTGTAATGATATTTTTATTGTTTTTTTATAGTTATATACCTATATGGAATATTGTTGATGCAAGATGGGAACTTCAACTCCACAGACCTTTACATGCAACAGGTTATTATTTGAATCCTCATTATCATTATAATCTCAATTTTAAGGTTAATGTCAACATTAAAATTTAAGTATATCAATGCTTAGAAATGATAGTGTTTGATACAATTGAAAGATGCAAAATTGACTTACAACTTGAATCATTCAAGGATTCAAAAGGGTTGTTTGGCATTAAGGCTGTCAAAACAGCAAGGGATAAAAAAACTCCAACTTAATGGTAGGATTCTTATAGGGATGAGTGTCCAAAATTACAAAGGTTCGCAATCCGAGTTCTAAGCTTGACTTGTACTTCATATAGATGTGAGCGTAACTGTAGTGTATTTGAAATGATGAGTTTTTTTTATCTTATCATATTAAATGTTGAAATATTTGATAAAAATCTTATAAATTTGAATTGTTTATGTAGGTTCATACAAAACGAAGAAATCATTTGCACCATAAAAAAATGAATGACTTGGTATTTGTAATGTGCAATATGAAATTGAATGATAACCAAGTAAAAAAGGCAAGCTGATGATTTTGGTGTAGTTTTAGATGATCTTTCATCTAATGATGATTGGATAACCGAGGGAGAAAAACATGATGGTTCATCAAACTTTGATTTGCTTGGTGTCAATGACACAAAGAAAAAATGGTAAAGAAGATGAAAATGATGAAGAAAAAATTCCTAATGATGCTGAAATGGAGAGTCATGTTATTGGAGATGATTTGGAGATTTCAATTGATGACAATCTAGAGAATTCAAGGAGTTTTGAATTAAATAATATTGACAATATTGGTGTTAGTACTAGTAGTAGCACTTATGTTTATAATATTAGTGTTAGTACTAATAGTGACATTAAAAATCCTTTTGATGATAGTAATATTGATGAATGTCTGAGGAATAATAAGGAAAATGAAGACAATGAAGCTAGTTTTAGTTTACATGACACACTAGTAGATTGTTTGTTTTAAGTTTGTTAATTGTTAGTTAATGAAAAGTTATTTAAATTATGTATGAAAAAAAATTCCTTATGATTTTATGATCCGTTTTTACAATCCAAATTTATTTTGCATTTTTTGTGCCGTGTCAAAAATGTGTTTTTGACAACCTTGGCCTTAACTATAGAAATTTATACTGGGAGCCTTTCTAGATGGGCAATTCTCCCATACCTTCTCTCAACACATAATCCAATACTAACGCAAGCTTCTTTATATTATCCATTAAGCAATTTACTTTGGTCATGCGCGATAATTCCCCAACTTTGATCCTTGGGCAATCTCCTTTAATTAATTGCATCATTTTTTGCCTCTACTCGGAAAAAGTCATTGAAGTCATGGTCTTAGATCAGAAAATCCTACAGTGTTCAGGATTTTGATTAGGTTTACCTTGATGCAAAATGAATTATTAGGAAGTTCATATCTTAAAGGTAAGTTCTAACTCACTACATGAGGGGTAGACTTACTATTTGACCTTAAAAGGTCTATGATATGCCTAGTGATCACCTTTTGTGAAAGCAGTATGGGGGTTTACAAGGTATCGTTAGGGCACAGCGTAACCATCATTATTGAATAAACTCTCAGCTTATAGTTGGATGCTTCACAAATCTAAACATTGACTAAAAGTTGTCGCACCCTCGCGGCGGAGCGCAGCGTCGCGGCGATCCTCGATTGGTTTCGAGGTCGTTTTCTGTTTTTGTAAATAAAGGAGTCGCCACCTAGTATTATGGTCACTAGGAAACCTAACTGGTCTTTCAGAGATTCTAAGGCAAGGGACTGGTTGCGTAAAGGGAAGGTGTTAGCACCCCTAGTACACCCTACCTAAGGTAAGCTGCTTGGTGTTTGGTTTGTCTTATAATTGCTATGGTGTTGGTGTTTTCTAATCCCATCAGTTTTCCTAGGTTTGATTCTAACTAAATTTATTAAGATAGAAATCCAAGGAGATTCCATGTGCTTTAAAAGCTCATTTTTCCCTTAGTATTTCAAGAGTTTGCGACTCGTAAATCGCAAGGACGAGGGACAAAAATTTAGAAATCTAGGGCGCTTTAAAAGCCCCCTTTTGCCTTAGTGTTTTATACTCTCATGGCTCATAAACCGTGGAGCAAAAAAAATTGAAATGTCCTCGATTATAATCAAGGCTTCTTTCAAGGATGTGTGCGGATTTATTATTCCTAGAAAATTATTTTGGATATTTACCACTCCGGGTTTCTTTATCCAAATATTAACAGTGAATAATAACAAATTATTCCCAATAATATTTTGGATATTCATCCTTTAAGGATTTCTTTATCCAAACATTAGCGGTGAATAATAGATGAATTCCCCCCAAAATAAGATTTTTATATTTTTTGGAATATTGGCCAATACCCTTTGGAGCTTTACAAACATGTTGTAAAATCCAGAAATGCAAGAAAACAATTTTTTTTTTGTGTTTAAGAAATCCATGCGAAAACACATTTTCAAAACTTCCAATATTTTTGTATATAAAAAAAAATTCAAAAACATGTTAGGGTATTGGCCGTATGCAACACACAAGAAAATATTTTTTTTTAAAAAAAACACAAGCATTGCAATAAAATACAAAAATCGCAATAAAAGTTAATCAATCGATCACATATATTATAAAATTTACAAGAAGCTTAAAAAAAATTATAACCGGAGAGAAATAAAATATGTGTACAAGGGAGCCAAGATTATGAAACCAGAATTTAGTGACAGTGTTCATACCCCATCAACCCATTCTAGTGACAGTGTCCATACCCACAAACCCATTCTTTGATAAAACTAAATGCCGCTTTACTCATCCCACGCA